>ENA-UOWG01000042-UOWG01000042.1-activated-sludge-metagenome-genome-assembly--contig:-NODE-42-length-251973-cov-9.783068_pt1 | contig 251973 bp, 205 predicted proteins | sample MGYA00238147_ERZ761563 | MGnify/ENA primary metagenome ERZ761563 (study PRJEB28884, sample SAMN05720216) | anaerobic digester metagenome | isolation source: active sludge of municipal...
TCGGGATGGGCGCCGTGATGGGAAGCAAAAAGATAAAGGCCTTCGTCATATCGGGGGAACGGTCGATACCGGTCGAGGATAAGAAAAGATACCGCGACCTCTATGACCAGATCTTCAAGGCGGCGGTCGAATCGCCGGTCATGAAGAAATACCACGACCTCGGCACCGCCGGGAACGTGAGGACGATGCAGGGGCTCAAGGCGATGCCGACGCGCAACCTGCAGAGCGGCACCTTCGAGCATGCCGAGGCGATATCGGGTGAATCGCTCGCCGCGAAGTATCTCGGCCGCCGGCTGGCGTGCGCACACTGTCCGGTCGGCTGCATCCATATCGCGGCGGTCCGTGAGCCTTACGAGAACGAACAGTATTTCTATAAGACCACAATGGTCGGCTACGATTGGGAGCTCATTTACGCGCTGGGCTCGATGCTCGGCATCGGCGATCCCGACGGGATGTTCCTTCTCATAGACGAGGTCGAGAAGGTCGGCGTCGATTCGATGTCGGCGGGCGTCTGCCTCGCCTGGGCCACCGAGGCGCAGGAGAAAGGGATCATTTCCGAGAAGGAAACGCTCGGACTCAAGTTGGCGTGGGGTGATTGGAAGACCTACATCAAGGCGGTCGAGCACCTGGTGAACCAGCCGAACGATTTCTATACGGCGCTTGCAAAAGGTGCGGCCCACGCAGCCTCGGTCTATGGCGGGGCCGATTACGCGCTTGCCTTCGGCGGCAACGAGATGCCGGGCTATCCGACCGGGCCGGCGAGTTATCTCGGGTTCTTACTCGGAACGCGTCACAGCCACCTTGACAACGCCGGCTACAGCCTCGACCAGAACATGATAAAGAACGGCACGAAGATGACCCCGCCGCAGATCGTCGACGAACTCATGAAAGAGGAGTTCTGGCGGCAGATACTTACCAGCCTCTGCATCTGCCTGTTCGCCCGGGGCGTTTACACTCCGGAGGTGGTGCGCGAATCGCTCGCGGTGGCCGGCTATTCCTTCACCGACGCGGAGATACTGGCGCTCGGCCGTTCCATCTATCGCGACAAGTATGCCTTCAAATTGAAGCACGGGTTCAACTTCGACACCATCGCCAAGCCGGGCCGCATCTTCGAGGCGGTCGCCCCGACCGGTCCTTTCGACCGCGCCTTTATCGACGAGGGGCTTGCCTACGCGAAAAAGAAGATAGGGGAACTTATCGCCGAATGACCGGTCCCGGTCAGAGTAACAGCCGGATAGCGTAGTACGACAGGGCGGCGCAGGCGCCCGATGCCGGGATGGTCAGTATCCACGCCCAGATGATCTTGCGTGCCGTCATCCAGCGGACCGTCGATGCGTGTTCGACGGTGCCGACCCCCATGATGGAGCCGGCGATGACATGGGTGGTCGATACCGGGATGCCGAACTGGGCGGTCCCGAAGAGCACCAGCGCCGACGAGGTCTCGGCGCAGAAACCCTCCATGGCCTTTATCTTGGTGATACGCGTTCCCATTGTTCTGACGATGCGCCATCCGCCGAACATCGTGCCGATCGATATCGCGACATAACACGACAGAATGATCCAGTGGTCTATCTCGTAGTTCTGTTTCATCCCGGCGGCGATGAGCGCCATGGTGATGATGCCCATCGTCTTCTGGGCGTCGTTGGTGCCGTGACTGACGCTGTAGGCGGCGGCCGATATGAGCTGGAGCCGCTTGAAGATGCCGGCCGCCTTGACTGGATGGGCCTTCCGGAAGAGATTCATGACGAGGATGGTGAAGAGCACCGCGGCGACCATGCCCAGAAGCGGCGCTATGATGATGAATGAGACGATCTTGATGACCCCGGCGCCCACCACGACCTGTGTCCCGGCGGCGGCGATAGCGCCGCCCAGCAAGCCGCCGATGAGGGCGTGCGAACTGGAGGTGGGTAGTCCCCACAGCCACGTGAGGACATCCCAGAGCGCCGCGCCGATGAGGGCGGCGAGGATGACCATGAGCGAGGTCGCCGCGTCGTATTCTTTGATGATCATACCGATGTTGACCACATCCTTGCCGATGGTCTTGGCGACCGCGGTCCCCAGCGTAAAATAGCCGAAGAAGTTGGCGAACCCGGCGAGCAGTACCGCCTGCAAGGGAGTCAAGGTTTTGGTGATGACGACCGTCGCGATGGCGTTGGCGGCGTCGTGGAATCCGTTGAGGAAGTCGAAAATGAGAGCGATCACGACGATAATGACGACGAGCAGGAATATGTGTTCCATGCCCTTACCCCAGCTTCACGATGATGCCGCGGATGGTCTTGGCGATATAGTCGACGCAATCGGTCAGGTTCTCGAGATGTTCGTAGACCTCCTTGAATTTGATTATCTCGACCGCGTTGGTGTTGTTGTTGAACAGATCGGCCATGCTGATGTGGAAGAGGTAGTCGGCCTTGTTCTCGTACTGATGGATCTTCGCGACCGTTTCGTCGACGTTTCCCTTTGCCCGGAAGAGCCCCATAAGGGTCCGCAGTTCTTTGCACATGTCGACGATGATGTCGGCGAAATGGATGACATGGGCCGGCGTTTTCCGGATATTGTACATGTCGATCTTGTTGACCGAACTGTTGAGGATGTCGAGCGCCCGGTCGATATTGACCGCCATCGCATGGATGTCCTCGCGGTCGAAGGGGGTGATGAAGGTCTGCGAAAGGTCGTCGATGATCTTATGCTCGACCGTATCGCCCTTTGTTTCCAGTTCTTTTATCTCGCCGATTTTCTGTTTGATCTCGTGTTCGGGCATTTTCTCGAGATGGGTCATCAGATCGTGAAAGACCAGCGCCGCCTTGATGAGGATATCGGCCTGCTCCTCAAAATGATCGTAGAACTTCGTTTCGCGCGGCAACAGAAGATCGAGAATGTTAAACTTCATCACGGCACTCCGTTCGTTAAAAAACAGTCATTAGCCGATTTGTTTGATACAACGATATTGTTAGGTTTCCGTTAAAACAACGGTAGTTTTTCGTAAGGCTCTGTTTCTGTTTTCAGAACGATGATATGAAAAAGTGGAAACTCCAGAGGTCCTCTTTGTAATCGAGGTTCCGATCCTCTTTCGGAAAAAGGTTCACCCCCGCCTGCAGATTAATGGAGCCGATGGGCGAGGCGAACATGATGCCGCCGCCGGTGCCGTACCGCAGGAGGTCGCCCTGACCGATGTTCTCGATCCGTTCCCAGAGGTTGCCCGCATCGAAGAAGGTGACGATAAAGAGGCGATCTTGCACCTTGAAACGGATCTCGTTGCGCAGGAAGAGATAGTATTTCCCGTCCCGTTCGCCGTCATCGTTGTCGGCGGGGATAATGGAGTTCTGGGCGAAGCCGCGCACCGAGGTCGAACCGCCGAGCTTGAGGGTGTCTTCGGCGGTCAGTTCGCCCGAATGATGTAAGAGCGCGGCGTATTTGAGATACGAATGCCATACCAGCGTGTCGCGCGGCACATAATCGCCCGATGCGGTCTGGCGGTACTGGAGCGGCAGGTAGACCGACGCGTAATTTTCCAGAAGCGTGTATTTGGTATCGTCGCCGGCGAGCGAGGCGACATTGCGCGCCCGAAGTCCGATCTTGAAACCGCGATCGGGGCTTACCGGGCTGTTGCGGTAGTCGGCCCACCCTTCGATCTCGGGACTCAGAAGATAGCGGGTTGAATGTTCAAAGGCGACGGTAGCGGCCTGCGTCGCTTGGTCGAATATCTCTTGGTATTCCTCCTCATCCTGCCGCGAAAGTTCGGTATTGAGCGCGAGGAAGAAATGATCGCCGAATCGTTTGTAGAAACTTACCATCATGCCGTTCTTGTCGAGCAGATAGGGCAGACCGCTCGATGAGCGCGAATCATGGATGTGGAACACCTCGGTTTGCATGGCGAGGGCAAAGGGGAGGAAATAGAGATCGGGGACGATGATGGCGCCGTTCACCGTCCGATCAAATCGTTCAAAGAACGAAAGATCGTGAAGGAAATAATCCTCAAAGGCGCTGTTCATGAACCACGGTATCTTGTGGGCGAACTTGTAACTGAGACGGAGCGTGAAGACGCGACCGAGGACGTTCTTGTATTCGAACGCGCCGAACAGCCGGCCTCCTTCGTCGGTGGCCACTCCTGCGCCGATGTCGATACGGAAGCGCCACGCCTCGCTGATGGTGATGACGATATCCTTGACGCTGTTGGGCGCCTCTTCGTCGATGAGCGCTATTTCGGCCGCGTCGAAGGCGCCGGTGGTCAGGATGTTCTGGCGCGCGTCGTGCAACAGTCCGGTGGTCAATCGCGTGCCGGGATCGAAGCGGACGATGCTGCGCACCACCGGTTCGGCGGTTACCGCGTTGCCGCTCACCACCAGTTCGCCCGCGGTGACGGGGAAAAGGTCCTCGGCGCGGAAGATCACGCGGATATTCGTGTCGTTGACCGAACGGTCATCCCGGATGCGGGCAAAGAGATAGCCGCGTTCCCGCAGTAGCGCGTTCAGTCGGGTCACCGCGTCGTCGACCAGCGTTGGGGTGAAGGGGATGTTCGCGGCCAGATCGAGTTCCGAGAAAAGCTCCTCGTCGAGCGTCGCATCGCCGGTGTCAACGCCGACCCAGGTGAGCATCGAGCGGGGCCCTTCGGCTATTTCGACGCTCAAATAGAGTAGGTCGCCGTCGCGGACTATCGCGGCGCGGGAGACCTGCGCCGCCAGACAGCCGTGCGCCGCGTAGAGCGCCTCGATATGCCGTGCGATGTCTTCTATGTACGCCGAGGGTACGGCGTAGCGCGCCTCGGGCAGGACGGCGCGATCCTTGTTGGTGCGGGCTACCGTGGTAGAACGAGTCCCGTCGGTGTCGCGATACCCGCCGCCGATGATGGTGCGGTCGAGCGTCGTGGGGGGAAATTCTTCGAGTTCCAACCGCGTCTCGACATATTCGAATATCCGTTCTTTGAGCTCTTCAGGGTCTTCCGCCGCCACGCCGCTGAAGACCACGCCGTCGAGGAATCGCCGTTCCTTTTCGGCGATGGTCACGGTGATGGATATCTCCTCCTGTTTTCCCTTTTTCATGCGTTTGGTCGCGGCGGTGACCGCCGCGTCGGGGAATCCGGCCGCCTGATAGAACAGCGTCAGTCGCGCGGTGACTGCTTCGGTATTGTGTTGCCAGTTTTCGATGGGGTTTATCAGGGCGCGGAGCGTCGATCCGGAGAAGGCGACCGCGCCGCTGAAGGCCAGTTCGTAGCGCGGCCCACGGTTGACCGTCAATAGGACGGTGCCGTCGGGATTGAGTTGATGGCGCACCGCGGCGTCGAGATGTCCCCGGTCGCGGTAGTAGCGTTCGACGCGGTCATCCATGTCGCGGACCCGTTCATCGGTGAGCGGCGCGAACGCGTTGGCGAGCGACAGTTCGTTCTCGAGTTCCCGTTTTTCCGAAGGAAGCGCCTGGCCGACGAGTTTTACCGACCGTACCTGGCGTCGTTCCCCTTCGCGTATCGATATCGCCAGATCGACCTCCGAGAGCGAATCCTTCTTCACCTCGATGCTCACCTGCGCATCGGCGTAGCCTTCGCTGCGGTAGGCGAAGAGTATCTCCTCGCGGATCCGCTCAAGACTCGATTCGTAGAAAGGAGAAAAGCGCCGCAGGCCGCCGGCGAGTTTGACGCGGTTGTCCGAAAGCCCGCCGTTGCCGTGTATCTCGATATCGTCGATGAACAGAAGCGGCCGCGCCGTCACGGTGAGGAGCGCCGTTTCGGAGGTCGATCCCGCCGCCAGCGATACCACGATCTGTTCGAAGCGACCGGTGGCGTAGAGGAGGCGGACCGTCCGTCGCACGCTTTTCTGCGACAGCGGCGCGCCCGTTTCTATCTTGATCAGGCGGCGGTAATCGTCGAAGGGCAGATCGCTTTTCCACTGGACCCGTTCGACGGTCATGCCGCACAGAGAGAGCGTCACGAGCGACAGGAGGAGGAGCGTCACGATCCGCATCGCGTCACTCGAAGAGATAGTTGAGGATGAAGTTCACGCCGACGCCCCCGTAGGTCGTCTCGAGTTTGTTCTTGTATTTCCAGTCAAGCGACAGGTCGAAGTTGGATCCGCGGTACGACAGACCGATCATCTGGTCGGCCGGATCGGCCGGATTCGATTCGATCGACATAACTAGGAATGGATAGATCTCCTTGACGGCGATTATCTTGAGCACCGTCTTGTAGTCTATCTCGCTGTATTTGGGTGTCAGTTCGAAACGCGCCAGCTGGAAGTTCTTCTTGACTTCGTCCGATATCCCCATGATGTCGGTCACCGCCACCAGCGCCAGATTCTCGACACCCGGCTGGGTCGGGTCGAAGAAATCGCCCCACAACAGGAGCGAGTAGGCCTGCGTCTCCTCAAGTTGCGGCATCGACGAAAGGCGTATCGCGAGGTCCTCGGGATAGCCGGATACGCCCAGAACGAGTTTGTACTCGGTCTCCTTGGAGCGGGCGTAGACGCGGGTCGTTCCCTGTATGTCGAGATAGGGGCGGATCCGTTCCTCGGTCTCGACCGTCACCAAGCCGCGGTCGAGCGTAAAACGGTTCTGCTTGAAGGTCAGTTCGCCGGCGTTCAACTGCAACGAACCGCTAAGGGCGGGACGCCGGTAACTTCCGGTGAGCCGCATATCGAAGGCGAGATCGGCCTTGAGGATGTTGTTCATGATCCGCAACGCATTGCGGCCGGTCAGGTGAAGGTTGAATCGCGGGTCGCTGAAAGGTCCGTCTTCCGCACCGGCGGCACCCTTATCGGGGTCGCGCGCTTTGCCGAGCAGTTTCACCAGCTCGTTGTCGAGCGATAGATCGTCGCGGTAGGTGATGTTCTTTATCTCGATATCGCCGCTTATCGACGGGCTTTCCCCCGCCGTCAGGACGATGTCGAGGTAGGAGGAGAAGGCGAACGGGCCGATATAGCGTTGGCGCGCCGCCGCGTTGGTGATGGAAAGCCCGATCTGGCCGGTGGTGGTCGGCGTCAGTGCGCCGGAACCTTTCACTTCGAGTTTGCCGCCGCCGATAAGGCCGGAAAGCGACTCTATCTTCCATGCGCCGCCGGTGAAGGAGAGCGATCCGTCGAGCTTCGCGACCGGCAGATCGTAAGGGGCGAGCGTGAAGCCGAGATTGCGCACCATGAGCGATCCCGAGAGCGCGTCGTCCTCCAGCCGGAGATTGAACGCGGCGTTCCCCGCAACATCGGTGAACAGTTTCGCGCCGACGAAGGAATCGAGTACCGCCGGAAAGAGCGTGCCGACCGCTTCGATGTAGGGTTTGCCGGCCCGGAGTTCGCCGCGCACCACGCCGTTGAGTGTCTCGCCGTCGAAGGCCACCTGTTCGATCGTCAGCTTCTCCCAGCGTCCTTTTAGGTGGAACGGCTGGGCGTTCCGCGCGAACAGCCCTCTTTTCTCTATCATCAGCTTGCCGATGCGGGCGTCGAGTTCACCGTCGGTCCACTTCGCGTCGAACGAGGTCTTGAAGAAAAGATCCCCTTTCTTATGCACGAATTCCTGTACCTTGATATTGGCCGTAAGCGTCGACGGATCGAGTCCCTGCATCTCGCCGCGGAAACTGGCCGCTTCGCCGAGGTTGCCCGCTGCGGTGAACTGCCCGGTGCCCAGATCATAGGCGGCGGCGACGGAGAAGTTCCCCATCACCACCTCCTGATACTGCACCCGGCCGAGAAACGCCTCGGCGGCGAACTTCGGCGCGGTGAGGGGACCGGTCACGGTGATAAGGGCGCGTGGCGCGATGAAGGAGGTGTCGTCGAGGAACGCAAAGTCCTTGCGGAAGAAGGCGTCGAGCGTTGCCTGCGCGTCGAGCGTGAAGGTGCGGCGGTCCATCGTTCCCGACAGGGCGAGCGAACTGTCGCCGATCATGATCGCCCCCTTCGCGATGCGCAGGAGGTCCTTCTCGTCCACGAACGAAAAAGTGACCCGGTCGGCGACCGGCAGGTCGTTGAACCGCACCTTGTCGGCCTGCGCCTTGCCGGTAAGTGAGGTGAGCCGCCCCGCGTACCGTCCCTCGGCGGTGAAGGCGAACCTGCCGTCCATGTCGGGCAGTTTGCGCCGCAGGACCGCGCCGACATCCTTCAGGTCGCCGCTCATGTTGTTGAAGAGGAAGGAAATATCGGTCGGGGTCTTGTTGAAATCGAGCGCCACCCGCGATCCCTCGGTGTGTACCGAACGATAGTCGATGCGGTTTCCGAGGAACGACAGGACGAAATCCTTGAGCTCCACGGTCAGGTCGCAATCGCCCGCCTCGAAACCCTGCACGGCGCACTCTTTTCCCTTGAAATGGCCCACGATGCGGGGGTTCCGGTAAAAGGAGGTGATGGCGACATCAATAGCGCCGCGACCCTCTGCGGGTAGCTCGACGATCCGGTCGATCCGCGCGAGATCAACCCACGAATGGGGTCGGACGATGATCCGAAATTTCTTATAGTCGTCGAGATCGAACCAGCTGTCGTGCAGGAACAGGTGAGTCGTATCGTCGCGGACCGTCACCTCCGCCTCGTCGAGCGTGATGCGATCAGGGCGTATCTCGCCGCGGCCGACGACCTGATAGGTGTCGGCCAGATCGAGTATCGAGAGCGTCCCATCGTCGTGTACCGCGAAATCGCGCGCCGTCAATTGCGGGCGGTACTGGGCTACGAGCGTGTCGAACGAGAAATCGTAGTCGATGTTCCCCGATATCCACATATCGACCCAACACGAAACGTCGAAACGGTTGAGCGTATCTTTGAAGTCGAGATCCCACAGCGTTATACTGCCGCGCAGCATCGCCTCGCGCCAGTTCATCACGCCGCCCAGCGACAGGAACGGCTTGTCGCCGTTGAAGAGCACCAGCTGGTCGATGATGAGTCCGCGCGGATCGGCGGTGAGATGGGCCGCGACATCCCAGATGCGGAACTCGTCGTTCCACCCGAACCCGGTGCCGCGGATATCGGCCGCTATCTGCGGGGCGCCGCCGAAGAGCGTGCCGGTGATGTCGGCGACGATCTCGCCCGACGCCGGACGGTCATCGAGCCGTTCCACGATCTGGTCGAGCCGCACGACCGCTCTGCCGGTGAATCCGGCGGGGGTCGCCGCGCCCGAGAGCTCGAACCCGGTCCCGGAGCCTTTGAGTGACAGGACGGCATAGTCGCGTCCTTTGGCGCGGAACGACAGCGTGGCGGTCGACAGGACCGCGGCGCGCAGACCCTTCTGGGTGTAAACCGCCTCGGGTATCGTGAAGGTGTAGAGCCCGTCGCCTTTGAGCGACATATCGCTCAGCTTCAGTTCCCGTTCCGGCAGCGACAGCGTTATCGAGAGATGGTCGATGGCCACCTGTTCCAGCGGGAAGTAGGGAAGTTCGGGGCCGAAGAGCGGTTCGTCCGAATCGCCCATGAGTGCGTCAAGATCGACTATCGTCAACTGTCCCTTGCCGACCGCGAGCCGCGGCACGACCGCCGCGATATCGAACGGCCCCTCGCGCCGCGCCCACGCCGAAACGGTCAGGTTCTCGGCGTCGAACCGGAAGACGCCCGGCTGTTCGATAGAGAGGGTCGGTATGGAGAGGCAGGCGATCCCGCAGATGCCGCTCTTCCCCATCTCCACGCGGATATCGTACTGTATCTCAAGATAGCCGCGCAGGAGCGGATAGAACGAAAAGCGGAGAATAAAGAGGGATGCGAGCAGAAAGAGTAAAATTACTGAGAGGAACCGTACTCTTTGCACATCACTAGGCCAAAAAAGTTTGGAGCGGGCGACGGGACTTGAACCCGCGACTTCCAGCTTGGGAAGCTAGCACTCTACCACTGAGTTACACCCGCTCAGTGGGATTTATATATCCTACAATTAAAGAAAAGTCAACTGGACGGTTGCTATTCGATGCGCTCTTCGCTATTATTTCACCACGTAACGGAGGAGTTATGAAGATATACCGGGTGGGTGGTTCGATACGCGACGAGATACTCGGCCTGCCGCAGGGCGACAACGATTTCGTCGTGGTCGGCGCGACCGAAGAAGAATTCCTTGACCGGTTCCCCGGCGCGCAGCGGGTCGGCAAGGCGTTCCCGGTCTATATCGTTGACGGCGCCGAGTACGCCTTCGCGCGCCGCGAATCGAAAAGCGCCCCCGGCTACCGTGGCTTTGACACCGACGCGTCGCCGACCGTAACGCTCGTCGAGGATCTCAAGCGGCGCGATCTTACCATCAACGCCATCGCGCAGGACTTAGAGACGCGCGAACTCATCGATCCGTGGGGCGGCCGGAAGGATATCACCGCGAAACGCCTGCGCCACATCAGCGACGCCTTCGCCGAGGACCCGCTGCGGCTCTACCGCGTCGCGCGATTCGCGGCGCTCCTGCCCGACTTCACGCTCGAAGATGCGACGCTCGAACTCATGAAAAGACTCGTCACCGAACTCGATACGCTGTCGCCCGAACGGGTTTGGCTGGAGTGCGAACGGGCGCTGAAAACCCGCGCCCCGTGGCGCTTTTTCAGGATACTGCGCGACACCGGCGCGCTTGCCATCCACTTCCCCGAACTGCACGCGCTCGTCGGGATGATGCCGGGGCCCGACTACTACCACGAGGGGGAGACCGACACCTTCGACCACGCGATGCAACTACTCCACCGTCTGCCGGGGGCCGACGCGCATCTGCGGTTCGCGGCGCTCTGCCACGATCTTGGCAAGGGGCTGACCGACCCGGCGATACTGCCGCATCACTACGGTCACGACGAAGCGGGGGTCGATCTAGTCACGGCGCTCTGCGACCGTCTGCGGATACCGAACAGCTTTCGGCTAGCGGGGGAACTCGCGGCGCGGCATCACATGGCGGCGGCGAAACTGCCGGTGATGCGGGCGGGGAAGGCGGTGACGCTCCTCAAAAAACTGCGGCGCTTTCCGGGCACCGGCATCGCGGGTTACTTCACGATGATCCACGCCGACTCGGCGGGGAAGGCGGACGACCTCACGCCGCTCGCCCATGAATTCGAGCGCATCCTTGATATCCCGCTTCCCGAAAAATACCGCGACCTCGGCCCCAAGTCGGGCGAGATACTCCTCACCCTCCAAGCCGAAGCGTTCAACGAACTGCGGGAACGGGTGATGCCGAAAGAGTAGGGAAAAAATTACGTTGAGAGAGAAGCGAAGGTAGTTATTAAGTCATGCGTAATAGTTCAGTACCAAGATCGGCAGGGAGGTGAAAGGATGAGTAGCGGCAAGCGACCATTGACAGCGGCCAAGCCGGATGCGCTTTTTGACCGCATCGTCACGATCCTCGAGCAGGCGCGAGGCAATGTTGTCCGGGCGATCAACACGAACATGGTGATGGCCTACTGGCTGATCGGGCGGGAGATCGTGGAGGAGGTCCAGCACGGGAAGGGACGGGCGAAGTACGGAGAGAAGAGCATAGAAGACCTTTCCCTGCGGCTTACCGAACGGTATGGAAGCGGATTTTCCGCCACGAACCTTTGGTATTTCAAGCAGTTTTATCTTGCTTTCTCTGATCGTTTTCAAATTCCCCACCCGTTGGGTGGAGAATCTAACAAGTCGATTGTCCACCCGGCGGGCGGAGAATCTGCGCAAGGTTTCTCCCCGCAACTTTCGTGGTCCCACTACCGTGCCCTGATGCGGGTGGAGAACCGCGAAGCCCGCGATTTCTACGAAAGAGAGGCTGTCGCGGGTGGGTGGGATAAGCGGACGCTGGAGCGGCAGATCCAGTCGTTCTACTACGAGCGTATACTCAAGAGCCGCAAGCCGGAAAAAATGCTGACGGAGGGGCGGAATTTGACCGTCCCCGCCGCGCCAGCGGCCGAACAATTGAAGAATCCTTATGTGCTCGAGTTTCTCGGTCTGCCGGACATGGCGGCGTTCCACGAATCGGACTTGGAGCGGGCGATCATTACTCACTTGCAGCGTTTTCTATTGGAACTCGGCAACGGTTTTGCCTTTGTTGCCCGGCAGAAGCACATCCGCATCGAGGAACAGGACCGCTACATTGACCTTGTCTTTTACCATTGCCGGTTGAGGTTTTACCTGCTGATAGACCTCAAGATCGGCGAGTTGACCCACGCCGATGTTGGACAGATGGACGGCTATGTCCGCATGTATGACGGTCTCTTCGCCGCCCCGGACGACAATCCGACGATCGGCCTGATCCTTTGTACGGAAAAGAACGAGACCGTAGCGCGTTATTCGGTGCTGAAAGACCGCAAGCAGATCTTCGCCTCCAAATATATGCTGTGCCTGCCGACGGAGGACCAGCTCCGGTCGGAGATCGACAAAGAGCGCCGACTTATCGAGGCGGCGAAGGAATCGGAAAAATGAGGGATATCCCGCTCCCCGAAAAGTACCACGACCTCGGCCCCAAGTCGGGCGAGATACTCCTCACCCTCCACGCCGAAGCCTTCAACGAAATGCGGGAAAGACTTTTTCTCCGATCAAACGACATGTTGAACGAGAAAAAACGATGAAATGCTTGACGAAAGCGGCGTGGATTGTTGTTGCAACGGCCATTTTGCTGTTGGCTTTATTCTTTGTCTGGCCTCAGCAATATGCAATTTCGGAAGACGAGTGTCTCGCTAAACGAAGCGATGGTTATTATATTCTTGAGTATCATTCGCATGCATACGGCTGGGATCTTAACCGCAAATATAGAGATCTAGGCCTGCATCCCCAACAAGAAATATATACTTGGGGGAATACGCCCGAGTCTGTATTAGAGCAACATGTACTAATGGCAAACAAGTTTTGCCTAAAAGGCTCTTTTAAGGGAAAAGTATTTAGTAATGTTGACAACATAGAAGATCAACATAGAGTGGCTTTTTATGTTGAATCATGGGAAACAATAGGTCCCATAGATCGATTACACTTAAGGCAGAAGGTCTTTTATTTTATTCGCTGGTGGTTGGTACGTACAGATTATAAAGAATATGAAGAAAGCAATGACTATTGGGGTAAAAGGGGATTGCGGATAGAGGGACCATAACATGATATTCCTCAGTATGGTCTCTAAGCGCTCTCGGCAAGGTCCGACCGAACAAGTGACCGTGGCGGATGTCCCTGTAAATGTCTCTGTAAATGTCCCTGTAAACGAAGTGTCGGACAAGACGGGCCATTGGGAAGTCGTTGAATGACCGCCGCACCGAACAAGTGACCGAACAAGTAAAATGGGTACTGACGGCGCGTCACGAACGGGGGATAGGCCGCATTCTCAGGGGATAGGGGCGTGCTTTGATTATTTGCCGTCGGTGTTGGCGGGGAGCCGTAGCGGTTCCTGCGTCTCGTCGAGTTCTATCATCGTCTTGCCGCCGTCGGGCATCCCGAGTTTAAGAAGTTTCTCCCCCTGCGGCCGCACCATCCGCTCGTAACTGCCGACCGCCTTGTTGTAGGCGTCGTTCATCGTGCCGAGCCCTTTGCCTATCCGTTCGAGATGTTCGGTGAAGACGGCGACCCGCTTATAGAGTTCCTGCGCCGCGGCGCTGATGGCGCGGGCATTGTCGGTCTGTTCCGACTGCTGCCAGCTGACGCTGACCGAGCGCAAGAGCGCGATGAGCGACGCCGGGGTGGCGAGCAGTATCTTTTTCGACGCCGCCCAGACGATGAGATCGTGGTCGGCCTCGAGCGCGGCACTGAAGAGCGACTCGGCCGGAAGGAAGAGGACCACATGGTCCAGCGCGTTGGGGAACTGCGCGGGGTAGTTGCGGTCGCCCAGCGCCTTGATGGTCCCTTTCAGTTTCGCCGCGTGCGCCGTCAGAGCGATCCGGCGGGCCGCCGCGTCGGCGGTGTCGAGCGCCGCGAGAAAATCGAGGTCGGGCACCTTCGCATCGACGATGATGAGCCGTTCGCCCGGCAGGCGGATGATCATATCGGGGCGCGATTCGTCGCCGGTGGTCTGTTCGGTGAAATCGCAGTGGGCGCTCATCCCGGCCGCTTCGACCACCCGCCGCAGCGTCTCTTCGCCCCATTTGCCGCGCGCCTGCGACGACGACAGCACCATCCGGAACTTCTGCGTCACATCGGCGAGCGTTTCGGACTGATGCCCAAGTGTTTCGAGCTGTTTTTTCACCTCGCCCAGCGCCGTATTCTGCTCCTTTTCGCTCTGCTGGAGCCGTTCCTGATAGGTCTTGAGCTGCTCTTCGAGCGGTTTGAGTAACCCGGTGATCGCCTCCTGCCGCTTGGCAAGGTCGCCCTGCGCCGCGATCTGCGACTTTTCGAGCGTCTCCTTGGCGAGCTTCACGAACTCGGGGCCGCTTTCCTTGAGCGCATCGGCAGACAGCGCCTTGAAGGCGTCGCGCAGATCGGTCAGCGCGGCGGCGTGCTGGTTTTTCAGATCGGCGAGCTGCTGCGCGAAGAACGAATCTTTCGCGTCGGCGACCGCCTTGAGCGCGGCCGTCTCGGCGGCGGCCCGTTCCCGGCCGATCCGCAGCGCGATGAACCAGCCCGCCGCGAACCCCGCCGCGACGCCGATGAGCATGTAGAGCGCTTCCATGTCTATCCCCGTTCAGAGCGTCGTTACTATCTTCTTTTCGTCGATAAATAGCAAATAACCGTCGATGGGACGGCCGTCGGTAAAAACGGCGCGCAGGATCGTGCGGTACCGTTCCATCTGGAGCCGGTACTTTTCGGTGAGATCGCTGCGGCGCGGGCCGGTCTTGTAGTCGATGAGCGTCACCCGGTCGTCGGCGACGATGAGCCGATCGACGATGCCGAAGAGCGTCCTGTCGGATATGTGCTGTTCGCAGAGCGCCTTTCCGGGGCGGCCGAGAAGCGTCCGTACCTCCGGATCGCGCAGGAAGCGGATAAGCGCCGCCCGTTCATCGGCGGTCAGGTCGGCATCTTTCGGTATCTCGCACTGCGCCGTCAGCCGGGCGAGCGCCGTGTGGATGCGGCGGCCCCGCTCTATCCCCGCCTCGATATCGGCCGACCGGAGCGCCGGGTCGATATCATCGCTGTCCGTTCCGGGGGCTTGTCCGCCGAAGCGTTCGGCGAAGGCGGGCGGTAGTTCTTCGAGGCCTTGCCCGCCAAAGCTTTCAGCGACGGCGGGGCCGAAGTCGTGCCGGTGGCCGAACTCGGTCGCGTCGAACCCCGCCAGCGGCGCTTTCGCGGCGCGGTGCATCCGTTCGCCGAACCCTTTGAGTTCCCCCTCCGCATTCGCCTTGATGAGTATCGTGAGGCTCCGCACGGCGCGGGTCGCCGCGACATACAGCAGGTTGGCCGTCTCATCGCCCTGTTTCTCGCGCGCCGCATCGAAGGTCTGCGCGACGGCGGCGGCACCCGGGATCGGGTCGGCGGCGAGGAATTCGCGCTCCGTTTTATTGAGGTCCAGCGGCGTTCCGTCATCGGGATGGGGCGCCGGATCGCTCTTTTCACTCTCCTCCTTCCAGAGCAGGAAGACATGGGGGAATTCGAGTCCCTTGGTGCCGTGCATCGTCGCCAGTTTCACCCGGTCGGCGTGCTCCCCCTCGGCGACGGTGATGAGCGCCCCCATCTCGACGATGGAGCGGAGGAGCGCCGCGGCGTCGATCCCGTCGGGACCGTCGAAATAGCGTTCCGCCTCGTCCCACACCGTTTCGATGATGGGGCGCGGGAAGCGGGATGCCAGTTCGCGCAGCGCCCCGGCGACCGCGGCGAAGCGGTGCGGCCGGGAGAGGCGGCCCGCCCGCTGGGCGATCCGCGCCACGAGTGAACGGAATTCGTCGTCATAGCCCAGCGCCGAAAGGGCGCGCGGTATGAAGATGCCGTCGTGCGCCGTGAAGATCGCCGCGAGCGACAGCACAAGCGCCGTTCCTTCGCGCAGGCTCATCAGTTCGCGTCCCTTGAGTCCCGAAGTGCCCACCGGCACGGCCGCCAGCATCCGCGCCGCGCGGTCCATCTGGGCATTGGTGCGGCAGAGTATCGCGATATCGCCCCACGCACAGCCGGTCTCCCGCTGCCGCTCCTGCACCTCGGCGACGAGCCGTTCATAGAGCGCATCTTCGCCTCTGCCGCAGACCACCGGGATCACCGCGACCGACGATATCCCGGCGTAGGGCCGCTTCCGATCGCTTTCGGGCGGCGGTTCCTGCAGGTCGGACGCGCTGTCGTTCCCGGCGAACAGTTCGGCCGTCAGCCGGTTGAAAAAGCCGATGAGCAGCGGCGTCGAGCGCCAGTTGTAGGGGAGCGATTCGGCCGTCAGCTGTCCCGACGCGACGATCGGGGCGATCCATTCCCGCAGCCGTTCCGGATCGGCGCCGCGCCAGCGGTAGATCGACTGTTTCCAGTCGCCCACGAGAAAGAGCGATCGCGGCCCGTCGCCCTCTTCGCCGATATCGCCGCGGATATCGTCCATGAGCGGCCGGAGCAGTTCCATCTGCTCTTTCGAGGTATCCTGAAATTCGTCGAGCAGGAGGTGCGCCGTCCGGTGGTAGCCCCGCTCATAAAGCCGCGCCATGAGCGTCGGCCGGTCAACGCTCTCGGCCCCGTCAAGGGCGATGAGGGCGCGCGGGATATCGGCGAAATAGCGGCGGGCGCGCCGTTCTTTCTCCTCTTCCACCAGTTTTGCCCGCAGGTCGCTGAAGCGTTTGAGAAGCGCACTGCGGAGCCGCGCCGTATTGACGACATACCGGGCGATGAGGGCGCGCATCGGCGGGTAGAGTTCCCGCAGTGTCGCGTAGGCGGCGCTTTTCTTGTCGGCCGCTGCCACCTTCACCGCGTCGATGTCGCTTTTGAGGAAGATCGCTTTGGAAAGATCGACCTTGTCGAGCGGCTGCGACAGCGGGGTCACGACCTGTTTGAGCAGGTTGCCCGCCGTCCCGTCGGCGACCGCCCCGACCTGTTCGCGGAATTTTTCGTAGGCGGCGACGATGCGCGACTGCTCCCCCTTGAGTTCGGCCAGATAGGTCGGCGGGCATTCCCACCCGGCGAGCGTGTCGCGGTTCTGGTCCAATTCGCTCAGCAGCGTTTCGGGCGATATGTTGAGTATGCGCGCCGCGATGAGGATATGTTCGGTGTCGGCGGTGACGGCGGGGTGGGTGAAGAACCGTTCGTCGGCCGCCGCCGCAATGAGCGCCTCGTCGAGTTTGTCGGCGATCTGCGGCGTCTCCTCTTCGGTCGCGAGGAGGTGGTGGAACAGGGCGTCTATCGTCGAGAACCGGACCTGCGCCGCCCGCATGAGGAGGCTTAGTTTCTCGGCCGGTGCGCTCGCTTCCCCCGTTATTTTTTCGAGTATCCGTTTTTCCATCTCGGCCGCCGCCGCGTTGGTGAAGGTGACCGCGACGATGAGCGACGGGGCGGCCGCGATATGTTCCCGCACCGCGTGGGTCAGGCGGAAGGTCTTCCCCGATCCGGCCGATGCGGTGACCAGCAGGCTTTTCACCATGGCCGTCCTCCCGTCCGGTAGAGATCGGGCTTGAGGCAGATCGCTTTGTAGGGGCAGTAAGTGCAGGCGTCGGCGCGGTAGTTGGGGGTGAATTTTTCCTGCGCGATCATCCGGTCGAGCCGCGCGGCGACGGCCGAAAGCGTCGCGTGCCGTCCCGCTATCTCGGCGGCGGGCAGTTCGCGCAGATAGCCGTCGGGCGATCCGCTCCGCAGGAGGATATAGGCGGCGTCGAGATCTTCCGGCTTCGCGCGGTCGTTCTCGATGAGGAGGTGGGCGTAGAAGAGGAGCTGGAACTGGTCGCTCAGCCCGTTCGGGTCCTCAACCTCGGCGATGAGTCCCTCTTTGCCGACGGCATCTATCGTGTCCCGATATTTAAGGTCGGCGACCAGTAGCCGTCCGCCGCGCCTCTGCAGGCGGTCGATCCGTCCGGTGAGCCGGTAGCCGGTACCGAAGGTGGCATTCAGGTCGAACTCCGCCTCGGTCACTGCGCCGGAGAAGAGGATCGGGTCGCCGCTGTTCCGTTCCCACGCCGCGATCTCGTCGAGGTAACTCAGCACGATCGCTTTGCGGACCGCGTGGTCGGGCAGTTCTTTGTGCAGTTCGCTATCGGCGTTCCACTGTTCCTCGAAATGGGCCCGCCACCGGTCGATCGGCTTATCGACATTTTTCAGTCCGGCGAAGAAGCGGTGGAGGAACGACCCGATGACCATCCCGGCCGATCCCTCGTCGCCGAAACAGGCGGGCGGCTCTATCTTCTCGTGTTCCTTCAGCAGGAACCGGAAGGGGCAGGAGAAAAAAAGCGGGAGCGAACTAAAGGACCAGTGGTATCCTTTGAGCCAGTCGCGCACCTCGCCGCTATTCTCTATCGCCGGGATCTCCGTGGGGGTCCGGAACGATGTCGCCGCCATCAGCCGTTTCACCGGCGGCGCGCTGAACTCGACCGCGAGGAACGCGAAATGGGGCGACGGCGCCTCTCCCGCCGCGGTGTCGTACCGCGCCGCGATGTGGGCCGTTTCGCCGAACGCGAGGAATTGCCGCAGCGCGAGGTCGTCGGCCTCGAACTGCGCCGTATGGATGCGCGGCAGGTGGATGAGATTGAGGAACGGGCCGCTGAAGGGTTTGCGCGGGAAGGTGTCGCGGTCCATCGGCAGGATGAGCGCCCGCTGATAGGGGATGCCGGTCGCACTCCCCATGCCGACCACCTGCACCGGGGCGCTCCGTTTACCGCGCAGGCGGAGTTTCTTCGCATTGATGAGATGGAGCGCGAGCGTTTCCCACTCCTTCCCCATGAGCGGCCGCAGGCGGACCAGTTCATCGATGAGCGGTATCGCCCCCTCGAAGGCGGCCCGGTCGGCGGCGTCGAGGTCATGCCAGCGCGCCGTGAGTTCGGCCGCCAGTTCGCGCCGCACCGCGTCGAGCGGGATCCGGTCGCGGATCGCCGCGGTCAGCCGGTGGGCCGCCGCGAAGTGGGAGAACGGTATCCACGGGACGAAGTTGACCCGGTCGCCCAGCGGCCGGAAGAGCAGTTCCCACAGGTAGAACGAAAGCGTTTCGTCGAGCGGCACGATGAAAAGCTGCTGTCCTTCGCCCCTGTTTTTGAGGAACTCGTCTATCTCTCGCGCGATGAGCGCCGCCACCGCCGGGCGTTCCGCCAGTTCGGAGAATGATATCCGTCCCGCTCCGGCGCGCTCTTCCCCGATGCCGATGCGGCGGGTGAGGGCGAGGGCGGTATCGTAGTCGGGAATATCGTGGGGCAGGTGGGGTCCGAAGAGCGGCGCGTCGATGAAGCGGCGCTCCTCCGGGATGCGCGCAAAGAACCGTTCGTGCGCCGGGGTCATGACCGGCAGACCGACGAAAAGTTCATTATCGCGCGGTGTCAGATCGGCAAACAGCGCCTCTTCGAACGGTGCGTAGAAGCGCCCCTCGGCGGCCAGTTCCGTGCGGAATCCGTTCATCGCGGCGAAGAAGGAGTCTATCCGTTCCAGTTGTTCGGAGGCGATGCGGTCGAGCCGGGAAAGTTCGTCGACGCTCACCGAGAACCGGGCGATGAGGCCGAGGAATTGCATCATCCGCTCGGTATCTGCGGGGGCGATGGCTTCCCCTTTTTCGCGGCAGCGCAGCGCATGGAATCGCAGGAACGCCTCGTCGTCGGGGAGGGGAGCGCGGCCGGTCGCCTCGGCGATACAGCGGCTTTTGTAGTCGCCGAATTCGAGGACGGTGGGCATGAGTCCGCCGAGGAGCCGGTGCAGGGTGTCGTGGATGAGGTCGCGGCCGGTGCCGCTCATCGACACCACCGTGAAGCGGGAGAGGTCGGGATGGTGGGGTCTCAGCGCGGCTATCAGTCGTTCTATCGCGGTCATTCCTCTCCCTCCGGTCGGTCGGGCCATTGTAGCGTGCCGCAAGGATTTTACAAGATAACGGGGACGCCGGTTGTCCTTATCTCTAAATATTTACTTGCTAAATTCCCTTTCCTGAACATACTGGGGCTGTTCCGTGTTCCGCTCAGGTGAGCGGTCCCGGTTTTTTATTTTTTGTTTTTCGAGGCACATGACCATGGCAGTTCAGATTTATGTCGGCAATCTTTCGTACAGCACCACCGAAGGCGAGATCCGCAGCGCGTTCGAAAAGTTCGGCGAAGTTTCTTCGGCGAAGATCGTGATGGATCGCGACAGCGGCAGACCGAAGGGTTTCGGTTTCGTCGAGATGGCCGATTCGGCTTCCGCCGAGAAGGCGATCTCCTCCCTTGACGGCGCCGACCTCGGCGGCCGCAACATCAAAGTCAATCTTGCCAAGCCCAAAAGATAGTCCTCGCACTTTCTTTTAATTCCGGCCCCTCGCATCTCCGTCACGGGGAGCGCGAGGGGTTTTTTTCATCCGGCGGGGATAGCCTACATATAATAAGGTAGTCGGGAATTATCGGTTTTGCGCGAACAGTGCGCTGTCCCTTTCCGAGTAGAAGACCAGCACCACCCGCTCGATGGTCTCGTGCATCGCCACCTCATCGATGAAGCGCCCGACGATCCCGGCGGCGCGCTCCTTCGGGAACCCGTACACTCCCGTCGATATGGCGGGGAACGCGATGCTCCGCGCGCCGATCTCCGCCGCCGTGCGGTAACTGTTGGCGTAGGCGTTATAGAGGAGTTCATCTTCATTCATTTCGCCGCCGCGCCAGACGGGGCCGACGGTGTGGATGACCCATTTGGCAGGCAGTTTGCCGGCGGCCGTGGCGACGGCCTCTCCGGTCGGCAGTCCGTCGGGGTACTGTTCGCGCCGTATCTTCTTGCACGCTTCGAGTATCGCGGGGCCGCCGGCGCGGTGGATAGCGCCGTCCACGCCGCCGCCGCCCAGCAGGGTGGAATTGGCGGCGTTCACGATGGCGTCGACGGTCAGTGTGGTGATGTCGCCGGTGATGATGTCTATCTGCGGGGTCATCGGTTCCCTCCCGAAGGTACGGCGGATGGTACGCGATATTCAAAATCCCGTCAAGGCCCCTTTGACAAGGGGCCGGAAGGTTGTTTGCCGTCGGAAAATGTTGTGGCATCAAGATCGGATCTTCTGATCCGAAAAGCCAAGTGATCCGAATTCATTAGCCCTTTGATCAGCGTTAAAATTATTTTGATCTGGAGGATCCGCAAGGGTAAGATCTTATGGTAATTACGGCGTCTAATCGGGAGGATGTTATGGCGGTTCCTGATTTCCAATCGTTTTTCAAGCCATTGTTGGATATTGCTGCGGACGGGCAGGAACACTCCATTGGCGAGGCAAGAGAAAAAATAGCCGCCGCAATGGATATTTCCGAAGAAGACCGTTCCGAGATGTTGGCGAGCGGCACGCAGACTAAGTTTGACAATCGCGTGGCATGGGCCAAGAGCTATTTTGTCCAAGCGCGCATTCTTGAATCTACCCGTCGTGCTCATTTCCGGATAACAGAAAGAGGCCGGGAGTTGCATAGAAGAGGACTTGAGAAACTCGACATTCGTATTCTGAATGAATTCCCAGAGTTTGTAGAATTTCATTCGGGCTTTATTCTCGACAAGCCTATACCGACGGCGGCTGATGTTTCTACAACTCCCGAAGAAACTCTTCAGCAGGCATACCAGAATATCAGAGATGAATTGGCTGCAACCCTTCTTGCGCAGGTTAAAGCTAACACCCCTGCGTTTTTTGAACGCCTAGTCGTTGAACTTATGGTTGCGATGGGATACGGTGGTAGCATGTCCGACGCGGGGCAGGCGATTGGTCGTTCCGGTGATGAAGGAATTGATGGTATAATTAAAGAGGATCGTTTGGGATTGGATGTCATTTATATTCAAGCAAAAAGATGGGGAGAAAAAACTGTTCAGCGAGACGACATTCATCAGTTTGTTGGAGCCCTACATGGCAAGCGTGCCAACAAAGGGGTCTTTATAACAACTAGCCGTTTTTCTGACGGAGCTATGACTTATGTCAATGCTATTGTTCCTAAAGTTATTCTCATTGACGGAAAGACCTTGGCAAACTACATGATTGATTTCAATCTGGGTGTCACTCGTGCCGCCACATATGAAGTCAAGCGCATTGATTCCGACTATTTCTCTGAAGAATAACCTTTCCCACCGCCGCTGGCTGAATTTACGCCTACCTTATAGATTAACGGGAAGCGGGGTCCGTCCTCCATTTTCCTCTTCCCCCGACCACCTTATTATATATATGGTAGCCACCACTTCCCCGATTTGACTTCCCGCCCGTCACCCGATACCATCGCCGATAAGCGGGGTCAGTCCTTCATTTTAAAGTTTCTTCCACCCGAAATTGCGCCTACCTTAACTATATGCTATAACACCTCAACTTACTCAGGAGGCCCCCATGACCAAATACCTTTTCTTCCTCGCGGCCCTGACACTGATGATCGCCTGTACTGACGGAGCCAAGACGCAGACCGACGACACCATCGACAACGACACCGCCGTCGACAACGACACCGTGACCGACAACATCATCGACAACGACACCGCGGAGACCGACGACACCCTCACCGACAACCTGTTGACCGACGAGCCCGGTGACGACAGCGACACGCAACCCGACGAACTGATGACCGACACCGAACAGCCCGATGTCGACCATGGCACCGGAACACCGGGCGAGATGGTGTCGGTGCCCGCCGGTGAATTCCAGATGGGATGCAACGAGGCGGTGGATGACATATGCGGCGGCGACGAATTCCCCTACCACGCCGTGACGCTGTCGGCCTACCAGATCGGGAAATACGAAGTGACCGTCGCCGAATACCGAAAATGCGTGGAGAGCGGTGCGTGCAACAACGGCGGCGAACACATCCACTATTCCACCAAAGCCGACGAATTTTCACGCTGCAACTTCGGCGCGGAGGGAAGGGATGCCCACCCGATGCAGTGCGTGACCTGGTACGGAGCGAAGGCCTACTGTGAATGGATCGGTCAGCGGCTTCCCACCGAGGCGGAATGGGAGAAGGCGGCGCGCGGCACCGACGGCCGGAAATATCCTTGGGGGAATGAGCCGCTCGTTTCCTGCGATCACGCGGTAATAGACGATGGCAGTGGTGAAGGATGCGGCACCCTTAGTACCTGGCCGGTAGGGAGCAAACCGAACGGCGTTTCACCTTACGGCGCCCATGACATGATAGGCAATGTGGCGGAGTGGGTGAACGACTGGTACGACGGAGATTACTATGCAACATCGCCGGCGAACGATCCTGCGGGGCCGGAGATCAGCGAGTCCCGCGTGTCGCGCGGCGGGGCATGGTTCGACTACAGCGGCAACCTCTTCGGCTCCAACCAGCGCGCCTCCTATCGCGACGGTTGCAGCCCGGACGGCTGTTTCGGCGGCGCCGCCGGCGACGGATTCCGGTGCGCCCAATAGCCGCCGGTCCTTCGTTTCCCTGCTTTCTCTCCGACCACCTTATTATATATATGGTAGCCACCGCTTCCTCGATTTGACTTCCCGCCCGTCACCCGATACCATCACCGATGAGATACGGGGGGCAGGGACACCGGGCGTCCCTTTTCTGCGGATATGATGAAGCGTACTTTTAAAGGGGGCGCGCATGGTTTGGGGTCTTTCAAGTATCTTCGAAGAAGAAGGGGTGAAACAGTTCGAGGCCACGGAGAACGGCTGGGTTTTTCAACTGGAAGGAATACCGACGAAGATAGCCATTGAGTTGATCGTCGATCCGCTGAATGAACAATATCGTTACCGCAGAAGCCATACCATCCATTCCCCCGCCAATCCGGCCGCGCCCTATTATCCGTCGCTTCCCTTCGGTGAGACCGTGGAGTGGGCGTTGCGAAAAGCGATAATGAGCATCATGATGTACTACAACGATTCGGTGGAAAAGGGCCATGCCCCTTCCGCCGACTGGATAGTTCCGAGTTCTCTCTATTGACCGCCCCCATGATTTACACCATCGGTCATTCGGACCACCCGATAGGCGACTTCATCGCGCTCCTCAAACGGTACGCCATCACCTGCCTGTGTGATATCCGCAGTACCCCCTACAGCAAACGCCACCCGCAATTTAATGCGGAGAACCTCAAGCGAGAACTGCCCAAGCACGGCATCCGCTACCGCTACCTCGGCAAAGAACTCGGCGGCCGCCCACCCGCGACCGTTCCGATTCCTCCCTCTACTTGCCAAGGAGAGGGCCGGGGTGAGGTCGGAACTGGCCGGAGTGAGGAGTTCAATCACGGCATCTCCCTTGTCGCCGAAGAGCTGGCGAAGGGGGAGACCTTAGTCCTCATGTGCGCGGAGAAGGATCCGGCCGACTGCCACCGGTCGCATCTGGTCGCCCCCGGCCTCATCGCCGCCGGCATCGCGGTCAGACACATCCTCTACGATGGGGAACTGGCGGTTGAACAGATGACCCTTTCCGGCCTGTAGGGGCGCCCTTTATGGGGGCTCACCCTACGATGTCTTTGACGATGAGTTCCAGTGTTTTCCGGAAGGCGCGCGGTCCGTGGGTGGTGTCTATCACATAGGTGGCGCGGTCGAGTTTCTCATCCTGCGGCATCTGGGCGCGGATGATGCGGAGCGCCTCGTCGGCGTTGCAGAGGTTGCGCCGGATGAGCCGTTCCACCTGTTCCGTTTCGTGACAGACGGTCAGCAGAGTCGCGGGAAAATGGCGTTCCCAGCCCGCCTCGAACAGCACCGCCGCCTCGAACAGCACCCGGTGCCCCGCCTCGAGCAGGGCGGTCAGCTCCCCCTGCGCCCGCTCGATGATGAGCGGATGGGTGATGCCGTTGAGAAGTTCCAGTTTCCGCGGGTCGCCGAAGACCTGCGCGCCGAGTTTCCGGCGGTCCACTTCATCGTCCGCGAAGATCCCAGCCCCGAAGATGTCCCGGAGCGCCGTTTTCACCTCCGGCAGTCGCAGGACGCGGTGGCCGATCTCGTCGGCGTTGACATGGGCGAAAGCGTGGTCGCGTCGGAGTATCTCGGCGACGTAACTCTTGCCGGTGGCGATGTTACCGGTGATGGCGAGCAGTCTATTTGACATTCGCGCCCCGTTGCTGGAGTTTCACTTTGATGTAGTAGGGGCGTTCGCCGGGCATGTCGCGCACCTTGATCACGTCGCCGTCGACCAGTTTCAGCGGCATTTTGTAGGTGACCACCGTGCCGTTGGGCATTTGGATGGTCTGTGGAATACCCTGCTGGACCTCGTCGATGAAAATGACCTGCTCGAGTACGACGGCATCTTCGGGCAGTTTTTCCTTTATCTCGCAGGCGGTGAAGGCGGCGGCCAGTATGGTCGCGAATAAAAACACGACAAGATCGCGCATGGAGCACTCCCTGTTCCGACGATATACGGGGGTAGTATATCCCGCGCGCCGAACTCCGCAAATTTTATTGACTTGGTCGTAGCGGCTTTTTATACTCGACCACATGAAGAGTCCTGTCGTATAGTAACATCTGGAGAAAAGAGATGAGAAAAGCAGCCATCCTCGTTTGTTCGCTTCTGTTCGCGTTGGTCTCCTGTTCGACCAAACATGACGCCCAGAAGCTGGTCGAAAAGTATTTCGATCTTATCAAGGGTAAGAATTACGAAGCGGCGTGGGAACTGGTCGATGAAGAATCGAAAAAGGAGATCGAGCAGGAACTGTGGATGAACGATGTCCGCCAGATCAATTCGCTTTCGATGTTCCTGAAATTCCAGCCGACCCAGATCAACAAAGAAGAGACCAAGGTGGTCATCTTCACCGAATTCACCGGTGCCAAGGAGGCTATGAACAAGCTTCCCGGCGCGCAGATCAAGTTCTACGCGGTGAAGAACGGCGACCAGTGGCAGATCAATCTGCGCGAACGTCTCGAGGAACTGAAAAAACAGCGGGAGTGGGAAGCGATCGAGATACCGATAGACGAGACGCTCATCAACAACGCGAAGCAGTACAAGGACAAGATCCTCGTCGAGAATGTCCGTAACGGCGCGGTCCAGTACGAGAACGGCCTTGAACAGTACATGATGGACGCCACCATCACCAACAAGAGCGATAAGCCCTTCTCCTATATCGGCGTTGCGGTGAAGTTCATGGACGACACCAATACGAAAGTGTTGATGGACAAGGTTTTCTTCCTTATCTACACCCGTCAGGTGCAGGGGATCTACCCGCTCAAGCCGGGCGAAAAACGCGATGTCATCATCCCCGGTTACGCCGCCGAGGATGTCTTCGAGCGGACCGGCGTGGAGTGGACCGGCAAACTCCAGTGGGAGGTCGAGGCGGTCAAGATCGCGACACCCGAGGAGATGATCGAGCTCGAATAGCCGATGGACCTGAAGGGCAAGATCGACGAGGTCGCCGTCACCATTCAACGATTGGATCGAGCCTTCAATTTCTACTTTACCGGTTTTGAGAAAAGACCGCCGCTCAAGATGTATGAACGGCTTCAGCGCGAAATAAAGAAATTGCACGATATGGCCGATGAGGTCAAGAACACCGCCGATCGTTACATGATACAGATGCTGGTGTCGCGTTTCTCGACCTACCGTATCAAGTGGGACCGCGGTCTGCGCGCCATCGAGGATGGCCGCACCAAGCCGGGGACCGAGTTTTTCGGCGGCATCGGCAAGGATCCCAAGGCGTTGGGGGAGAAGGTTCCCGATTTCGACGAGATCGCCGACAAGGGTGAGGCGGTCGACGAGGTCGAGATGCGGCTTTCCGACGCGGCGAAACGCTATGTGGCGCTGGCCCGAGCCCACATGGGGAAGATGTACGACCCCGAATCGATCAAGCAGATGCTGGAAACCAAGATACCGGAAATGCGCAAAAAATTCGGCGACGATATCGAGTTCGAGGTCTATTTCGACGGCGAGAAGGTGCGCGTGAAGCCCGGTGCGGCCAAGAACGTCGCCAAACGCTGACATTCCCGGAGGAGCCATGACAAAACGGTCCGATGATATCCGCGCGGTGTACGAACTTGCCGCGCTCAAAGCCGATGAGGCCGAATTGACCGCGATGAGCGGACACTTCGAGAAGATGTTCAAACACCTCGACGACCTTTCCCGCGTGCCGGTCGACGGGGTCGAGCCCTATTTCACCTTGCCGCTGCGCGAACTGCCGCTTATGGCCGACACGGCGACCGCGTCGGGCGTCGAAGCGGCGATCCGCCGCACCTTCGTTCAGAGCGCCGAAGAATTCCTCGTGGTCCAGCGGGTCGTGAACCGCGGCGCCGGAGAGTGCGTCGGGGAGGAGGAGTGATGGAAACGCTGGGCAGAAAAGAGATATACGCCAACATCGCGGCGCACAATAAAGCGCTCAACGCCTACCTGCAGATCGTTCCCGAAACGGCGGCGCAGGCGGGTGCGGGGCCGCTTTCCGGGGTCTGTATCGGGGTGAAGGACAACATCGCGGTCGCCGGTCTGCAACTCACCTGCGGATCGAAACTGCTCGAAAGGTATGTCGCCCCCTACACCGCGACGGTGGTCGAACGGCTCGTCGCGGCGGGCGCGACGGTGACGGGCAAGCTCAACATGGACGAGTTCGCGATGGGATCGGCCACCACCTATTCGGCCTACGGCGATACGAAAAACCCATGGGACGAGGAGCGCACCCCGGGCGGCAGTTCGGGCGGTTCGGCCGCCGCCGTCGCGGCGAAGATGTGCGACGCGGCGCTCGGGAGCGACACCGGCGGCTCGGTCCGCCAGCCGGCCTCTTACTGCGGCATCTACGGCTACAAACCGACCTACGGAACGCTCTCGCGCTACGGACTGACGGCGTTCGCCAGTTCGCTCGACCAGATCGGGATACTCACGCGGCGTCCCGGCGATATCCGCGAGATCATGGCGGTCGCGGCGGGACACGACGGACGCGATGCGACCTCCATCGCGGCGCCCTCATTCGCGGCGCAGGGATTCGACCCCGCGAAGATGCGTATCGGCATCATCACCGAATACGAACAGAAGATGAATCCCGCCGTGCGGCCTGCCTATGATCGCTGTATCGAAAAACTGAAAACGGCGGGAGCGACCATCATCCCGCTGTCGTTCCCCGAATACGATACGGTGATATCGGTCTATCAGGTCATCGCGACCGCCGAGGCGAGCGCGAACCTTTCGCGGTTCGACGGCATCCGCTACACGGCGCGCGCCGAAGGGTGCGACTTCCGCGAAACGACCGCGCAGAGCCGCGGTCGATGGTTCGGCCCCGAGGTGAAGCGCCGCATCCTGCTGGGGACGTGGGTATTGTCCCGCGCCTACTACGATTCCTACTATCTGCGCGCCGCGAAGGTCCGCACCGTGATACTCAAACGGTGGCAGGAGTTTTTCGGAAAGGTCGATCTGGTGCTCACCCCGGCGACGGCCGGTATCGCCTTCAAGCGGGCCGAACAACCCGACACCTTCGCACTGTATCTTGAGGACCTTTTCACCATACCGGCGAACCTCACCGGGATGCCGGCGATCGCCGTCCCGGCCGCGACGCACGACCGTCTGCCGGTCGGCCTGCAACTGACCGCCGACCTTTCGCGGGACGGTATGCTCCTCGACGCGGCCGAATGGCTCGATAAGAACTTCATGGACTGTGCGACCATCGAGCGGGGGTGCCGTCATGACACGATATGAGGCGGTCATCGGGCTCGAGATACATCTCCAGATCAAGACGGCCACCAAGGCCTTCTGCCGTTGCGCGGGCGACTACAACGCGCCGTCCAACCGCAACATCTGCCCCGTCTGCACCGGCGCGCCGGGGGCATTGCCGGTGCTTTCCGACGAATTCGTCGCGCGGGCGGTCAAATTCTGCCTCGCGCTCGGGGCGCAGGTGAACCTCACCTCGTCGTTCGACCGGAAGAACTACTTCTATCCCGACATGCCGAAGAACTACCAGATAACGCAGTTCTTCACCCCCATCGGTTCCGAGGGGCATCTCGCCGTTACCGGGAGCGACGGGACTGAGCGCGACATCCGTATCGAGCGGATACACATGGAAGAGGACACCGCCAAGTCGGCCCACATGGGCGAGCGGACGCTCCTCAATTTCAACCGCGCCGGGTTGCCGCTCATCGAGGTGGTGTCGCATCCCGATCTTAAAAGCGGCGAAGAGGCGGCGCAGTATTTCAAGAAGATATACGACATCGCCGTCAAGTACCTCGACATCTGCCATGGCAACATGGAGGAGGGGAATCTCCGCTGTGACGCCAATGTCTCGATCCGGCCGGTCGGCAGCAGCGAACTTTTCACGAAGGCCGAGGTGAAGAATGTCAACTCGTTCGCCTTCATCGCCAAAGCGATAGACTACGAGATAGAACGGCAGATTGCCATCGTAACCGGCGGCGGAGAAGTCGAGAGCGAGACGCGGCTGTGGAATGCGAAACTCAAACGGACCGAGACGATGCGCAAAAAATCGGGCCGCAACGACTACCGCTACTTCAACGAACCGGATCTCGGGCCGCTGCGCATCACGGCGGAATTCGTGGAGCAGATACGGCGGACGCTTCCCGAACTGCCCGACGCCAAACGGCGGCGGCTCCGGGATGCCTACGGGCTCAACAACGAAATGCTCGACCTCATGGTCGGGTATCCGGCGGTCTGCGCCTACTTCGAGACGGCGGCGGCGCTCTATCCAACGGGTGGCCGGACCATCGCGTCGTGGATAGCGGGAGAATTGCTCCGGGTCGAGGACAAGGAACACTTCGCGGCGGTAAAGACCCCGCCGGCGCATATCGCGTCGCTTGCCCGGTTGGTGGACGAAAAACGGGTCACTGGGCCGCAGGCGAAAGAACTTTTTGCCGTCATGCGTGAAACCGGACATGATCCCAATGAGATAGTCGTCGCCGATCCCCGGTTCCAGCAGATGGCCGGCGGCGAGACGGCGGCGATGGTAACCGCAGTCGTCGACGAGAACCCCGATGCAGTCGAAAAATATCTCGGCGGCAAGGAGAACCTCTTGGGATTCTTCATGGGACAGGTCATGAAACGCTCGAAAGGGAAGGCCGACCCGGCGGAGGTGACCGAAATGATTAAAAAAGAATTGACTAAACGGAAAAAATAACCGAAAATGGCGCGCGAACGGTACGAGAATAAAAGACCAGCCCCGGAGGAGCGATGAAATTCGAGATTATTTTCCCGTCGACCGACGGTTCCAAGGAAACGATCGTCCGCGAGGAGGGCGCCAATTGGTTCAACGCCCTTGAGAACGCGCTCAAGAACGGCGGCATGGCCCACATGCTCAACAACATCCTCTGCGACATCAAAGAGGACGGCTCGATCCATGTGACCGAGACGATAACGGGCAAAAAGTTCCTCATCCGCGAACTCGATCCGAACCGCGTCGCCGCCAAGGGGCCGGAGGTCGAGATCGGCCGTACGCTCAAAAAACGCGACCCCAACGAGGTGCTCGCGGCGGTGTTCGAGGAGGTGCTCGACGGATTCGACAAGCCGGAACAGGAAGGGCTCGATTTCTTCCTCGATCTGGCCATGAAACATATCCCGGCCGATGCGGGATCGGTCGCCATCGCGCCGCTGGCCGCGCGCGAACTGACCTTTGTCGCCTGCCGCGGTCCCAAGGCCGACGGCGTCAAGGGGCTCAAACTGCCGATGGGACAGGGGATCGCCGGTTTCTCGGCGCTCAACAACGTTCTCATCGCCGTATCGGACGTGCAGAAGGACCCGCGCTTCTTCAAGGACATCAGCCAGAAGATCGGGTATCCCACCAAATCGATCGTCGCGTCGCCCATCGCCTACAACAGCCTCACCTTCGGCATGATCGAACTCATCAACAAGACCGAAAGCTCTTCGTTCGACGAGGACGATATCCATATCATCCGCTTCCTTTCCGAAAAGATCGGCGAATACCTCAACATGATCTGGGAAACCCGCAACAACAACCTCGAGGATGAGTGACCCGATCGGTCGGGCCTATCCCGCATGACTATTCCGGAGATATCATGAAACGCTTTTTGTCGCTACTGCTTCCGGCGGCGGTGCTGTGCGGCCTAACGATCGCCTGCGAAGATGCCGAGATCGCGAAAGAGACCTTTACCGCCCAGACCATCAACGGCGACGAGGTGCTCGTCGGCGCGGTCACCGATCTCATGTGGCAGAGTTATAAGGAGGGGGACGTTTTCTCCTACCTCAAACAGAAAGGTATCGCCGAATCGGAACAGTACTGCGCCGATCTCGATTGGGCGGGCTTCACCGATTGGCGGCTCCCGACCATCGATGAGTTGCGTAGCATTGTCGAAGGGTATCCCGATCTGGAGCGGGGCGGACGCTGTAAAGTGGGCAAAAGCTGTCTCGAATATCCCTGCAAGGACAAGGGGGCGAAGGACGACAACGACCGTCCCTGCGCCCATGACGAGGCGCAATACACCGGTCCCGGCCCGCAGGGTTGCTACTGGGAAACGGTATGGCATGACCGCTTTTGCGGTCCGCACTGGTCCTCTTCGGTGGTGGCGGGGGGCGCCGGGGAACGGTGGGTTCTCACCTTCTACGATCCGTCGATATTCGTCGTTCCGAGCACCGGCACCGCCTTCCCGCGCTGTGTGAGAAAGTGACCCCGTTCCTTTTCGATACGCTCGAGAGATGTCCGACCATGTTGAACAAGATCGCTGAATACCTCTCATTGTACCGCGCCGATGCGGCGGCGATCTCCTTTATCTCCTATCTTTTCGGTCTCTACCTCAGCGGCGGTTTCCAGCCGCATGATATCCTCAAGGGGCTTCTCATCACGCTGATCTCCTTCAATTTCATCTACAGTTTCAATTCGTGGAGCGACCGCGCGGCCGACCGGATAAACAAGCCGCAACGGCCGATCCCGCGCGGCGGCGTATCGCCCGTCGGGGCGTTCCGCTATGCGATGGCCCTCTTGGCGACGGCATTGCTGTGGCCGCTTATCCTCTTCCGTTCCGCAGAGGAACTGATCCTGTTGCTTCTTTTGCCGCTTCTGGGATTGAGTTATTCGCTCTATCTCAAGAGGAACCTTATCGCCGCCGCCGCGACGACCGCGATCGGACTCATCCTGCCGATGTGTGTCGGCCGTCTGCAGCATGACGGGGCCGCCTCTGCCGATGGGTGGTGGATCATACTTACCATCTTTTTGTATTGTGTGATCGTCATCCCGCTCAAAGATATCGGCGATCATATCGGTGATGTTCAGGCGGGCCGACAGAATTGGAGCGTCGGACGGGAACCGCGATCTCTGGTGAACGGGGTGCTCACCTTACAGATCGTGCCGCTTCTGACCGGCTGGTCGCTTATCGCGTCATACGAGGCGCTGTTGGTGATAACGGTGCAGGCGGTCGCCACGGCCGGTGTATTGATCTACTTCCTGCGGTACCGCGAGGTTTTCCGTGGCGTGTACCGGGCGATCATCGCGACGAATCTTCTTTTGGGCGGCTTATTCACGGTGTATCATGTTCTTCTGGTCACAATGACGCGGTGATCAGGACGGCCAAAAGAACGGAATCAGAATAGCCAATGCTCCCGCCACATACAAGGCGACAATACTGCGTACCGGATTATTTTTCAGCAGAAAGAACGCGGTGGCGCCGTAGATCACCGTGGTGACCGGCATAATAAGCAGGGCCAGGTCGCCGCAGAAGGCGGGAGCGCCGAGTATCGCCGCGATGACTAAAAAGACGAACAGGGCGATCGGCGCACAAAAGATGGCCCGCTGTCTCGGGAACGGAATCAATGCCGCACCCTCTTTCCAGACGAACAACATGCCGAACAATGCCGTCAGAGAGAAAATATAGAGCGCCATGAAAGGCCAGATCGTGAGGGAGGAGTGAACATAAAAAAGCGGGATGGTCGATACTATGCCGGCGAAATTCTCGGGGGCGATGATGAGGGAGGCGATGGAGAACATCATCCCGAGATAGCCGGTCAACGCCCCGGCGAGCGAACGGAACGGACCCTTGGTGAAAAAATAGATGATGCCGAAACAACCGATAAAAAGGAAGAGCAGCTCTAGGCCGAGAACAACGTTGCTTTCATGGAGGAACATGAAGGTGGCGATATCTATCAGCGCGTCGAGCGATTTCCCATAACTGACATATTTAAGCTCCATCGGACGATCGAGCGCGAAAGAAATAATAACCGGAGAGAGCATCAGCGCTCCGGCAAGATAGAGATACTTGAGCGTCGCGAGCGGCACGCCGCCGAAAAGACGCAGTACGAAGAAGAACCAGTTGGCGACCCCCAGATAGAAAAAGAACCACGACAAGAAGAGGAAGTATCGCATGGTGGTGGTGTCGGCAAGGCTCCATTCGGAGAGATTTCGCGTCAGAGTGAAAAGGACATAGAGACCGAACAGCGCCAGCCAACGCAGGGACTCGCTCATGCCGCCCCATCTGGTTTTCAGCGAAAGAAACGTACGGGCTATCCGTTCGGGCATCTTTTCGTCCACCTTTCCACCGCAAGGAAGCCCCTACAGGCATTCACTCATCAACCGGGCGTGATGGATCTCGCCCCTACAATTCCGTGCAACACCCTCCGTCGCTCCGCGCCACCTCCCTGCGACAGGGAGGCAGTTCGGTATTCCCGTTCACCGTTCACGCCGTTTCGAAATTGATGCTCTTCAGTTGTTCCGCCGATACGCGGTTCGATATGCCCAGCAGTTCCACGCCGATGACATTGTTTTTGTCGTCGTAATCGACAATGACACCGGGTCGTATCTCTTCAGAATCGACGATGCGGCTCTCGTCAAGCCGAAAGTACAGCGCATCGTTCTCATGGTCGATCTTGAGTCTCATGGTTTCCTCCCCAATCTGCGGTCAAAGAACAAGGTTATTACCTTCCTCGGGTTCTTGCAAGGATTTACGATGATTCGCAGAAATCTTCCTTCGTACTCAGGAATGGCACCGATGAAATGGACGGTGCCATCGGGAAAGGTTTCCGTGCGTTCAGGTCGCCCGATCACCTCGCTAACCCATGATTCCTCGATACAGCGTTCAACCATCATTTGTTTTGCGTGATCGCTCAACTGGTACGAGGCCATACGACCGCTCCATTCCAAAGGGCGTGAAACTAAACCATCAAGCTCTCAACAGCGTAGCGCTCAACTCCTGCTCAACAACGTAGCGCTCAACCACTTCCCTCACTCAACTGCACCCGCTCACGTCGTAGCCCTGACAGGTGCCGAGACACGTAGCGGTGCCGGAGGTGTAGGCGCCGAGCTCAGAACAATTTACCGTGTCGGAATCGCAGAGTTCGCCAGCTTTAATATCAATATTGCCGTCGCCGCAGTAGGGACCGGGACCATTGCATGTTCCATTACAGGGGCTGTTGTATGAACCGTTCTGTGGCCCAAGATCACAAGTTTCAGGTCCATTTATCTCATTGTCGCCACAGCGGGGGCCCCAATCGGAACAAAGCTCATTACAGTGGCCATAGGTGCCGTTTTGCAATCCTTCGTCGCAAACTTCAATACCAAACAGCAATCCATCGCCACAGAAACCTTCATTAATGCCGGAGCAGGTTTCATTGCAGAATCCCAACACGCCATTGTTGATACCGTCGTCACAGGTTTCAGCGAATTCGGTGTCGATATTTAGGTCCCCGCAAATAGGACCTGTTCCTGTGCAGGTGCTGTTACATATACCATAGTATTGTCCATTTGCGGCACCGAAGTCGCAAACTTCCCCATATGTTTCGTCAATTACTTCATCTCCGCAGAAGGGTCCCATGCCTGAGCAATCTGCCAAACAATGACCATAAGAGCCATTATCTATTCCACTATCACAGCTCTCTTCGCCATTGATAATGCCATCGCCGCACTCAAGGATGAGGGTGCAATCAATATTACAATAGCCATAATTGCCGTTTGTGTCACCATCATCACAAAGCTCGTCGCCGTTTATAAAACCATCTCCGCATGCTGCAATATCTGAACATGTGGAATTGCAGTATCCATAAGTACCGTTGAGATTGCCATCATCACAATATTCAAGTGCGTTAATAATATTATCGCCACAATGCTCGCCGAGGCCGGAACAATCGTCTTTACATTTGTTGTAGGTACCGTTTAATGCTTCCCCGTCATCACAAATCTCCCCGCCATTGATCAATCCATCGCCGCACTCGAGAATGTCGGTGCAGGTGCTGTTGCACTTGCCATAGGTGCCATTGTCATCGTTGTCGTCACAGAACTCATCACCGTTGATCAGTCCATCACCACAATGCAGGCCGGGGCCGGAACAATCAGTAGCACAGTTCCCGTAGGTGCCGTTGATCGTATCTCCATCATCGCATGATTCATAATCTCCTTGTAACAGACCGTCGCCGCACCGTGGTCCGGGGCCGTTACATGTTGCGTTGCAGGCATTCCCGTACTGGCCGTTGTAATAGCCAAGATCACAGGTTTCTCCCTCTTCCCCCTGAACAATGTTATCGCCGCAGTGAGGTCCCGGCCCGGTGCAATCGACTTTACAATGGCCATAGGTGCCATTATCTGCGCCGTCGTCACACACTTCATTTCCTTCTTCGAGAATGCCGTTGCCGCACTCCATGATCGCGGTGCAGGTCGTATTGCAGTTGCCGTAGATGCCGTTCAGATCGGTACCATCGTCACAGGTCTCCGTTCCATTTACGGTGCCGTCACCACAACGCAACCCGGGACCGGAGCAGTCGGCGGCGCAGTAGCCATAGGTGCCGTTCTGTGCAGAGTCATCGCATGATTCGTAGCCGATCTGCGTTACCCCGTCACCGCATTCAAGGTTGCCGGTGCAGGTACCGTTGCAGGCACCATAGGTCGTGCCGTTGGTCGTACCATCGTCGCAGGCTTCGGTGCCGTTGGTCAAGCCGTCACCACATTCGAGTATGTCGGTGCAGGTATCGTTACAGAAACCGTAGGTGCCGTTATCACCACCACTGTCACAGGCTTCGGTGCCGTTGATGATGCCGTCGCCGCATTCAAGGACATCGGTGCAGAATCCATTGCAGAAGCCGTATTTCCCGTTATCAGTACCGCTGTCACACTGTTCGGTGCCGTTAACGATGCCGTCACCGCATTCAAGAATGTCGGTACAGGCGCTGTTGCAGAAGCCATAGGTGCCGTTGTTGTCGCCGCTGTCGCAGTGCTCAAATCCGATATCGGTATTGCCGTCGCCGCAGTAGGGGCCGTCGCCGGAACAATCGCCCAAACAATGACCGTAGGTGCCGTTGTCATCGCCGTCATCGCAGGTCTCGTTCTCCGAGAATTGGATGATGGTGTCGCCGCACCGTGGAGCCGGGCCGTCGCAGGTGGCATTGCAAGCAGTGCCGTATTGTCCGTTGTTGTAACCCAGATCGCAGGTCTCTCCTTCGTCGGCTTGGACGATGGTGTCGCCGCACCGTTCACCGGGAGCGGAACACTCATCATTGCAGTGGCCGTAGGTGCCGTTCAGGAGTGCGCCGTCATCGCAGATCTCGTATCCGGTAGAGGTGACGCCGTCGCCGCAGTAGGGGCCGACGCCGTCGCAGGTATCGTTGCACGCGCTATTGTAACTGCCGTTGCCTGCTCCCTCATCGCAGGTCTCATGATCGGCATCGACGATGGCGTCCCCGCAATGTGACGCCATGCCGTTGCAGAGAACATTGCATTTGCCGTAAGAGCCGTTGAGCGACGCGTCGTCGCATTCCTCGGGGCCGTCCACCGATCCGTCGCCGCATTCGAGGATATGGGTACAGTCGTTGTTGCATTTACCATAGGTGCCATTGCGGTTGCCGTCGTCACAAATTTCATGGCCGGTATCGGTGTTACCGTCGCCGCAGTGGGCGCTTATGCCGTTACACTGAGTGTTGCACTTGCCGTAAGAACCGTTGAGCGATGCGTCGTCGCATTCCTCGGGGCCGTCCACCGATCCGTCGCCGCATTTAAGTATATCGCTACAATCGCTATTGCACTGGCCGTAGTACAGCCCGTTCGAAGGACCGATATCGCAGAATTCAGAACCGGCCGCCAATGCGCCGTCGCCGCAGTAGGGGCCGTGACCCGAGCAGTCGGCCTTGCAGTGATCGTAGGTGCCGTTGAGGCCGCCGTCGTCGCAGACCTCCTCTCCGTTGACGATATCATCGCCGCAATGTTCGGCAAGCCCGGCGCAGGAGGTGTCGCAGTGGCCGTAGGTGCCGTTCAGGAGCAGGCCGTCGTCGCAGGTCTCTCCATTGACCGTATCGATGAATCCGTCGCCGCAGAAGGCATCCATCGCGGTGCAGTCATCGAGGCAGTAGCCGTATCCGGCGCCGTTGTCGTTGCCGTTGTCGCAGTCCTCGCCGTCATCTTCCTGAAGAATGCCGTCGCCGCAGTGGGGCGCCATGCCGGCGGCGCATCCGGTGTTGCAATGACCGTAAGAACCGTCGTTGAAGGTGTCGTCGCAATCTTCCCCTTCATCGGTCTGCACGATGCCGTCGCCGCACCAGATCGTCTTACCGGTTATGCATCCGGGGTTGCAATGGTCATATGAGCCGTCGTTCGCCCCGTCGTCGCAGTTCTCCTCGCTCTTGAAGAGCAGACCGTCGCCGCAGTAGGGACCGACGCCGTCACAGGTGCGATTGCAAATGCCCTCATAGAGGCCGTTATCTTCACCCTCATCGCAGGTCTCGTCAAATTCGGTATCGACCACATCGTCACCGCAGTAATGGTCCGAACGGCCGTCCATGCATCCCGGTTTGCATCCGTTGTAACTGCCGTCGTTCAAGCCATCATCGCAGTCCTCTCCGGCGTATTTCTGCACCTTGCCGTCGCCGCAACGCGGTCCCGGGCCGGTGCAGGTGGTATTGCAGGGACTTCCGTACTCATTACTGTTCACGCCATCGCCCAGATCGCATATCTCGCCGTCATCAACGGCGCCATTGCCGCAAAGGGAGAGAATGACATCGGTATCGGTAAGGAGTTCGTCGCCGTCGATCAATAGTTCGTCGCCATCGAAGAGGATATCATCCATGTCGGGGAGGATAGCGGTGTCATCCTCGACCGGTTCGATGAAATCATCCGGTTCGACCGGATCGGATTCGGGAAGGATGTCTTCTTCCGGGATGATGACACTATCGTCGGTCTCTTCGAAAAAGTCGTCGAATGTCTCTTCCGGTTCGGGCAGGACCGCTTCCTCATCGGGCTCCACCGCACCGTCATCGGCCGATGCCTCATCCTCGTCGGGATAGACCTTTTGGCAGGTCTTGTCGACACATTCGAGCCACGGCTGACACTCCTCACTTGTTTCGCACGGATCGCCGATGTCGCCGAGGTCAAGTGCATCATCGTCGGTCAGGATGGTGTCGCCATCGAGGAAGGGGAAGTCGAAGTCGTTCTTCGGGTCCTTCTTATCGTCGCAGGCGACAGAAAATAGGGTAACGACAAGAACGACACAAAGAAAAATCCGTGGGTACATCAATCCCCCCTCTTTTCTTTACCAAACCAAATCAGTTAAGAGTAACCGTATCAATGCCCCAGTAATCAATGTTCCAAGTATCTGCTCCTGTAAAGCGGAATCTGACTTTTGGTGTAGCGCCACGACAGGCTGCCGGCAATGTCGCTGTTGCTTGTGTCCATGAAGTGGTTGAATCGCTGTTTGCATCGGCTTTCGTCCAGACATCATTTGTCCAAGTGGTTCCGTCGCCAGAACAATCGAAGCTCATGTATTCGCCAGATCCTCCGTAATCGTCAAGATACCAGTAGAATTTAACGGTGGCTGTAGCGCATCCGGTGAGATTGGCGAGAGTTCCGGAAGTGATGGTTTGAGAATAACTATAACGTCGTGTCAAGTAATTCCACTTTTCCCAGCCTCCTGATTGGCCACCAGAGGTTTGTCTGCTCCAATTGTCTTCGCCGCTGGTGGTCCACTCGTCAGCACTATCCCATGTGGCAAGGGTCGTTGTGCCGGGACAAGAAAGACAGGCAGAGCCGGTCCATGTGTAACCGGCGGCACACTTGTAGTCACAGGTGTTTATGACCGGCGTTTCATTGTAGGTGACGGTGGTATCATCCGCCGGACTCCAGCCGCCCGCAGTGGTATAGGTCTGGTTATAGGAATATGAAGCGGTGTTGTTATACCACACGGCTCCGGTGGGAAGTCCGGTACAGGCATACGTTTTAGCATTGGTACAAGTGGAGCCAACACGCGCATAATCCGTAGCGCACCTGTAGCGACAAGCGGTATTGCTTCCGGTGGCGTTGTAGTCGGTCGTTGCGTCATCCACATTATTCCATGCCGCGCCGTTCCATGTCTGAAGATAGGAGGCAACGTTACTGTATATTGTTTCGACGGTTTGCGGTTTCGCCGCACAGGTATAGGTCTTGGAACACTGACCGGTCGTCTGCCAACCGCTACAATCGGCCTTGCAGGTAGCGGAAGTCGTAGTTCCGGCTATTCCGAGATTTGTACAGGTCTCGGTGGTGGTGGTGGGATCGCACACCTCTCCCGGATCAACGACCGAGTTGCCACAGCGGTAGCACGATGAAGGTGCATCCCCTGAACAATTCCAGCTCGTGTCTATGTTGCAGGAAGTACACCCGTCGCTTGCAGTACCATTGCCGTCGTCACACATTTCATAGGAGTTGTCACCGGTTTGATTGTAGAGGGCGGATATTTCAGTTACAGTCAGGGCGCGGTTGTAGACCTTAACCTCGTCTATCCAACCCAAGAAGCGGTTTAGTGCTCCATTGTTGGCGGCGCCGATGGTCAGGAATTTGTCTTGAACGGCAGTTGTACCGACCGGTATCGTCACCGCCGCACCGTTGTCGGCATAGGCCAAGGCGCTCGGTCCGACTCCATCCCAGGTGACAACGACATGGTGCCATGCATTGTTGGCAACACTCGTTTTTATCTGGGTATTGGTACCACCTTTCACTGCGACATAGACTCGGTTGTTATAGACATTCAGCGCAAAGGTTCCGCCGGTTGCGGTAGTGCTGAGATTTGCCAATGCCTGATAGATGGTCCCGGTGGTATTGGTCTGTTTGAACCAGAGACTGACGGTCCATGGATTGCCGGCGACCGCGTCAAGATTGCCTACCTGCGCTTTGAGTGTAGTGAGCACATAGTCGTCGATGCCGTCGAAGCGCAACGCATTGCCGATCTTGCCGGAGGTCCACGCCGGCCCATTGGTAAGGGTACCGGTGATGCCGCTGCCCGAACTGTCGGTGGCCGTTGTTCCCGAAGTTTCGTCGAGGTGGAGAACCATCTTTTCGCTTCCTTCATAGAAACGGAGATTGCGAATATAGGTTTCCTGTGCCGAGACATCGCTATAATTTAAAAGGAACATTATGGTAGCCGATTTGGTGCCGGTATGCCATGCAGCGTATACCCCCGTATCGCTCGATTCGCCGGTACGCGCCGCACCGGCGATCACGGCATTGACACGATCGGTATACCAAGTATCTGCGGTGAAAGTAGTTCCGACTTCGCCGAAGTAATCGTAACTGCCGGGATGCCCGGGCAACATCGTTCCGCCGCTGTCATAACTGTGAGTGCCGGCATACATGGTTTTTCCGGCATTGTTCTTGGTCATGACATCATACTTGATATAATAATTCTTGGTAGTGTCGATGGGTATCTTTGTGGTCAGATAGATGTTCTTATATCCCACCGCTTTCAGGGCATTGTTCGCTGCATCCCAAGTCAGAGTAGACCCCGTCGAACCGTCCACCGTGGTCCAGTTGGCGGGATTGGTCCAATCGGTGCCTACAATATAACTTCTGATGCCATCACCGCACGTGTTGGGTGTACAGTTGTTCTTGCAGGCATCGTTGTTGTTGAGATTGCCATCGTCGCACGCCTCACCGCAGATATCGCCGTCACCGCAGGTGTTGATGACCCGGTTCTTGCAGGTGTTGGAACAATTGTCACAGTTGTCGGCATCGGCATCGTCGCACTGTTCGCCATCAGCCGCACAGGTAAGGCCATCGCCGCAGACATTGGCCGCTTTAATGGTGCAGGAGGTGGTGCAGGTGGAACAGGCACCATTGTTGGCCCCCAAGTCGCAGGCTTCAGTTCCCTCTTTAATGCCATTGCCGCAACTCGGCGTGCCTCGTTCACAGATGTAGGCCTGAGTGGCGGTGCAGGTGGCGTCGTTCCATGCGCCTCCCGCAAGCATGGATGCACACGGTTCACTAGCGCAATACCCATTGGGCGAATTGTTAGGTTCGCCAGAGTTCCAGTTGGTGTAGGTAACGGAAGAGCTGTCTTTCCAGTTCCAGCTGCGAGCGTATGCCGGAGCACCTGAAGCAGTTACGGTCAGCGTATATGCCCCCTTTGCCCCGCTGTAGCCGTCAACGAATATCCTGTAAGTGGTTCCTCTGGTAAGTGCTATGCTGACTGAATCAATAGAAGAGGAGCCTGCATCATTGTAAGCAAGCTGAGTAGAACAGGCGCTGTCTCGCACATATATGACGCGATCCCAAGAGGTCCCAGAATAATTGACCGCTATTACCCAAGTGCCGGTCCATGATGGAACAAAAGTGAAAACATGTTCCGGACCACTTCCTGAATCCCCTGTGTAGTAACTGGTAGAGAGGCTAGCGGTCGACCCCGTATAGGTGCCTCCATCTGGATCAATAGAAACAGCAGTCGGGCAGACGCCGCTTCCATAGCTACCGCCCGAGGATCCAGAACCGACAGCTCCGATACCATCTGTACATGTATCGCTCAAGCCGATCCATGCATTACCGTTGTAAATGGTGTTGATCAGAAAATCTTTTTCATTCGAATCACCCACGGAAACCAGATTGCCGCTCATTGCTTGACATGCGGTCTGTGCATCGTCGAAGGTCTTTAGGACATTATATGGCGCGGGGGTGGTCGTGTCGAAATACTTGTAACAGTGGGACGTGGTGCTGTTATAGGACCAGCCGGTCTGACAGGGGTTCATGATACAGGTGTTCGAGGCGGTACAGGAGTTGCCCGCGCCGCAGTCGGCGTCGACCAGACACTGAACGCAGGCGTCGGTGGCCGGTTTGCATTTCATCTTGGATGTTCCCACCGTACTGCCGTAGAGCGCCACACACTGCGCGTTGCCGGTGGTCGAATTGTTGCCGGTGCATTCGACACACTGGGTAGTGGTGGTGTTATCTTCGCAGTTCGGGGTCGCGCCACCACAAGCGGTACAGTTCGAACCGCAGTAAGCGCTGGTATTGCAGTAAGCGCAGGTGTCGCCGGTACCATACTGGACCGTGCCGGTGCCGCGGTAGTAGTTGTTGCAGGTGCAGGTGTAGCCCGGTGTGCTGTCGGCGCAGGATGCGTTCACACTGCAATCGTGGCCGCCGGCGCATTCGTTGATATTGTAACAGGAACCGCTGGTGAAGCTGAATCCGGTCGAACAAGTGCAATTGTAACTGCCGATCGTGTCGGTACAGGTCGCTGACGCGTCGCTATTGTTGTCGCACGGATTGGTGTTCACCACGCATTCGTCGATGTTGATGCAGGAAACACCGTTGTAACTAAAGCCGCTCGAACAGGCACAGGAATAACTGCCGGTGGAGTTGGTGCAAACAGAACTGTTATCGCCGTTGTCGTTGCAGGGATTGGTGGTCGTACATTCGTTGACATCGACGCAATCATTGCCCGATTTGGTGTAGCCGGAGGCGCAGACGCAGAGGCTTCTATCCCACGCGGAGCAGTTGGTGAGACAGGAAGCGGCGCCCGATGCGTACGCGCCGCCGAAGGTGGTGCAGGCGGGCGTTCCGCCGTCGCATACCTCGTCGCCGACATTGCCGTTCACGACGTTGTCGCCACAGAAATCACAGGTCCCGGTGTATCCGAAACCGTTCACCGAACCGATGCTCGTGGAGACATTCGTAGCCGAAACGCAGTCGGCGGTACAGGCCACGTTCCTGTTCGCGTGGACCGTGTATGCCGGGTAATTCGTGGCTCCCCACACTTTGCAGGTGATGCTGTTCGATCCGTAGGTGGTGCCGCTCTTGCCGGTTTCACACAGTTCGCCGCCTTCGATGATGCCGTTGCCGCAACCCGGCGTGCCGCGTTCGCAGACATAGGACATGGTCGTGGAACACTGGTTGTCATTCCATGTGCCCCATGTGGAATCGGCGGTCAAGCCCCACACCTGCGTGCACCGCTCATTGCCGTTCGAGTAGTCGGGCTGAGAGGCGCCCCAGTTGCGGTAGGCGTGGTTGTTGCCGTCGGTCCACGTGTATTGGGAGGCATAGTTGGCGGCCGTTATCGGAGGTCTGACATACATCGTTCCAGTGAGATCGGTGAGTCCCGCTATCATGATGTAGTAAGTGGTTCCAGAGGTGAAATTGTACGAATTGAGGTTTTCCCATCCCGATGTGGTGTTGTTTGCGCAGTCAAGCTTTGACCCGCAGTTGCAGGAAGTGTAGATACTTACATTTGCATTGCCGGTGGAATTAACGGCGATCTCCCATCGTCCAGTGAGGTTAGGAGCGAATTTAAAAACAACATAATTTCCGGTTACGGTCGATCCATCGCAGAGACAGCCAGTGGCGCTTGCGGAGGAGGTGTCAAAGCTGTATGTGCCGCCGCCGTTATTAATAGCGTATGAGGCACTACTACCACAGTTATTCCCGTTCGCGGAACCGGTGCCGGGGCCGACCGCGTTGGCGGCGTTGTAGCCTAACCAATATTGACCTTGGGTAGGTACGCCGATGGAATCTCTGACCCAATTATTTTCCGCCAACGATTCAATGTTTACCAGATTGCCTTTTTGGTTGTCTACGCAATCGGTTTTAGCGGCATCGAAATTCAGCGGTCCCGTAAAATACTTGTAGCAGTGGGTCGTTCCCGGATAATAAGACCAGCCGGTCTGGCAGGGGTTACAGGCGGCGCCGTCCCACGGATAGCCGGAGTTACAGGTATACCGGCATTCGGTGGTTGACGGTGCATCGTTGTGGGTCGCCACTTCGGATGGCGTCCATGCGGAGCCGTTCCATGTCTGGGTGATGGTGGTCGCCGTGTTGTAGGTCGAATTGGCATCCTTACCGGTGCACGCCTGAGACTGGGTGGCGGCGTCACAGGTCGATGTGCCGGTGTTCCACGTATAGTTCGTGGGACAGGTAAAGTTACAATCGCCTGCGGTCGCGTTGAACTGGGTTGTGAGGACCGGCATAAAGGCCGAGCCATCCCACGTCTGGGTGTAGGTGCCGTTCTTGCCGCCGTCGTTCCAAATGGTGCCGGCCGGTTTTGCCGGGCAGGTGGCCGACTGGGTCGCCGGGGCACAGTTGGGGGAGGACCAGTTATAATTGAAATTGCACGCAAAGCGGCATTCGGTGGTGCTGGCAACGGTATTGTGCGTGGCAACCGTGGAGGGTTCCCATGAATCGCCATCCCATGTCTGCGTGATGCTGGTCGCCGTGTTGTAGGCGGAATTGGCCGGTTTGCCGGTGCAGGCTTGATTGACGTGCGTGTCGGCCACGCAGACCGATCCGTTCCACGTATAATTCGCGGCGCAGGTATAACGGCAGTCGCCGGCGGTGGTGTTGTAGGTGGTCGTGTTCACCGGCGCCCACGCCGAACCGTTCCATGTTTGGGTGTAGGTGCCGTTCTTCCCGACGTCGTTCCACATGGTGCCGGTCGCCGGTTTTGCCGGGCAGTTCGCCGTTTGGGTAGCCGCCACACAGTTCGGGCTGACCCAGTTGTAATTGGTATTGCATTTGAACCGGCAGTCGGTGGTGCTGACAGTCGTGTTATGATCGGTGGTGGGGTCGTCGACCGGGGTCCACGCCGAACCGGTCCATGACTGAGTGTAGCTGGAAGCGGTGTTCCATGAAGAATTCGCAGGACGCGTATCGTTGCAGGTGTAGGTCTTGGCGCAGGCCGTTGCGTTATAGCCGGAACAGTCCGCTTTACAGGGGGCGTTGCCGGTGGCGTCGGCGCTACCGGTCAGTGTAACGCAACTCTTCGTGTCGCCGTCGCAGGTCTCGGTGACTGAGACGGACTGGTCTTTGACGAAGACCAGATTGTCGACGTACCAACGGTCTATGTCTGTATCAACACTAGAATCCTTGGTGTAAAGAAACTCTATGGTATGGGAACCGGCGGTCACTGTCCAACATTTGTTGGTCCATGTGGCTTGATTGCCATGAAGAGTTTCTTTTAAGACGCCGTCGATCGAAATCTTTAATTCGTCGCAAACACAGTCTTCCGAGTAGCCGTAGCGGTCATAACATATCTGGCCGTTGCTGTTGCCGGTGAATTTTATCCCCGCATTTTTGCTGGATTGTTGGTAATTGGTGGTGCGGATCGAATAACTGGGGGAAGAGGAATAGGTGGTTGAAACTTCCCACCCATAGTTATACCCACCCGTAGCGCCATTCACATAACTGATATTGGCATCGCTGGGGATGGTCCCGCTGTCAAAATTGTATGTGGTCGTGGTCAGGTAGGTATAGGTGCCGGGAACACCGTCGCCGCAATACCCCTGCTTCTCGCAGACGTAGGGCATGGTGGCGGTGCAGGCGATGTCATCCCACTTTCCATTCCAAGATTCGGTGGTCTTGTAGATGTAGCCACAGGGCTGAGTACCGCAATATCCGTCAGGTGAGTTATTGGGCTCTCCGCCGTTCCAGTTGTTATAAGAATAGGTCGATCCATCTTTCCACGTCCATCCACGGGTCGGTGCACCGCAGGATGCGCGGCCGCTCCATGAGTAACCACTGGTGGATGGGAAGTAGTTGCTCACGATCGTGGCGTAGGTGCTGTAAAGATTCCAATAGTTCTCTTCAGGATATGTGTCATATTCCTGGTATACAAGTCCGATGGTATCCCCAGTTTTTGCGTCAAAGTTCCACGTGTCGCCGCCGCAATCCTCGTCGGTAATGTTTATGGGGCCGAGGATCTGTGAACCGTTAAGATACACATAGAGCTCGTTGGTTCCTTCAAAAGGATAGTCCCATCCATCACATCCGGTGTCGTACAGAGAGATGCTATGTGTGCAAGAAGGCGACGTGCAGTTGGTGTCGCGCAGGCCGAACCATGAGGTGGCGGATGAGATCTGGTTGACAAAGGAGTTCTCTTCCGCGCTGGCGATCGATGCAAGGGCGCTGCCGTTGGTTACGCAGGATGCCTGGGCGGCATCGAAGTTCACGGTAGAACTGAAATATTTATAGCAGTTGCCGCCGTGGAAATACCAGCCATTGGCGATGTCGCAGGGGTTGTTCTGGCAATCGTATTTGTGCGTAGTATCGCCGGGCACATTGAGCAGGCATGCTTTGTTGTAACCCATATCGGCCGAGCCGGGATCGCATTCTTCATCGGGAGATTGACAACCGTCGCCGCAGAACGATGAGCCGCTGGCGGTACAGTTACTGCTACAGCCGTCGCAGTTGGCGATGTTGCCATCGTCGCAATCCTCGCCCCATTCGGTCTGCTGCGTACCGTCGCCGCAGGAGCCGCCGAACGGGAGCATGTTCGTGCCGGGGTTATCGCCGGGGGGCGCGGTCGGTATGTTGAGGGGGTACGCTTTTACGTAGAAGGGACGGGTGCCCTGCTGATCGGCCATGGCCGCGGTCTTGAGCACGTTGACGGTGGTCGCGTCGAGCGAAAGATTGTAGTCGAACCGATGGGTGGCGCTGTCGGTCGCCAATTGGCCGCATTCGACCTGTACCGCGCCGTCGGAAGCCACGGAGGTCGGGCCGATATCTTTCCATGCATTGCCGGACATCGGTATCACGGTTGTCTGATTCTTTTTGTAGAAATAAAGGTGTATCGTGGCGTTCTGGGCGGGGGTATCCTTGTCACAGCCCCAACCCGCAATGGAGGTGTAGGAGGCGACATCGAGAGTGCCGGTGGGATTCCATTTGGTGCAGTTGTCGAAACAGCCGTCGGTCGCGGAGGATCCCAATGTGCCGGGGCTGGCGTTGCCGCCGTTGCGGCCGTCGTCGCAGGTCTCGTACCCGGCCTGCGTGATGCCGTCGCCGCACCACTGGGCGGTGCCGCTGTCCACGGTGCAGGTGCTGTTACAGCCGTCGCACGCGACATAATCGAAGGTCCAGCCGCAGGTCTCGGTGACATTGTTGCCGTCGTCGCAGACCTCGCTACAGTCGGTGTCTTTTTTGCCGTCGCCGCAGTAACGGGTGGCGCCGTTGGCGAAGAAACAGGATGCGTCGCAGACGGTGCAGGAGGAAACGCCGCACCCGCAGGTTTCGGTGATGATATTGGGCGGATCGTTTTCACAGTTCTCGTTGCGCAGGGCGGGATTCAGATCGGGGTCGAGCACGCCGTCGCCGCAGATGTCCCAGAGATAGATATCCTTGGGCGAACTGAACAGGAGGGTCCGTTGGGCCTCATTGCCGACATTGATCCCGTAAACGTAGACCTTTATCGGCTGGGGGCGCGTCGGATTCACGGTCAGATAATCGAAGATGGCTTTACGGATATCGGCGTCGGCAAGGACATCGTAGGAAAAACCGTGATTGTCGGTGTCGTTGCAGTAGGTCGGATCGTTGGCCGCGGCGGAGGGCTGGTCGGTCAGGCCGTAGTTTTTGGTTACGATGAGATGTTCGGCTTGGGTCGGCAGTCCCCTGTCGGAGACGGCGTAAAAATCTATCTCGACGCGGTTGAGTTGACCGGGGTGCGAGCGGTCGCAGGTCCAGCCGGTTATCTCCGCGGCGCTGGCGGTGGTGCGGTGGTTGAGGTCATGCACGCCGATGACGTCGTCGCGTACGCAGGCGACCGACGAGGGAACGGAGGCGTCGGTCCAGTCGGGATCGGTCGATGAGTCGGGATCGTACGCCTTCGGGTTGATGTAGGTGCGGCCGTCGCCCAACAGGATGGTCCACGCATAGAGTCCGTTGTCGCCGATGCTGTTGACGGTGGTGGATGACCATACCCGCTGGTCGGTGATGGCGCTGTTGTCCGTCTTGACCGCCGGCAGGAAGGTGGCCGGTTCATCCTTGGCGTAGTTTATGATGGAGCCGAGTTCATTGATGTCGGGCAGACGCCAGTCGGTGAATCCGCCCCATGTCGCGGTCGAACATTCGTTGAGCGCGTCGCCCCAGAGGATCGGGTCGCCGATGCTCTTGCGCCACCAGAGGTTGGTGAGATTATCCTTGATGATCAGAACGCCGGCGGGGTTGATCGCGGCGGCGAGATAATGCTCTTCGGTGAAGCGGTCGGTCGAAAGGCGCCGCCACCGGAGCGTCATATCGTTACTGCCGTTGGTCTTACAGAGATATTCATTGAGCAGGAGCCAGACATTGCCCGAGAAATTGGCGGTCCAGCGGATGGTCGAGCCGTTGCCGCAGGAGGCGCCGCCATAGCCGCCGTTGTCGTTGTAGGCAAGAAGCGGTGATACGACATCGGGTGTCAGGTCGCCCTCTTCGCCGCGCAGGGTGAGTTGGGTGTCGAAGTCGTTGTCGCCGCAGGTGGTCCATTCGTAGGTACTGCCTTTGACTACCTCGAAATAAAAGAATTCGCCGGCCGACATGCCGGAAGAGACGGTGACGAAGGTGTCGCTGGTGGTCTCGGGTATCGTTCCCAGATTGTTGGTGTATGCCTCACAGCCGAGCACCGGGGTGATCTGATGCCATTGGAGGGTCATGTCGTCAGCGGTGGTGTCGGAGCAGTAATTTTTGGAGAGCAATAGGGTGACCGTCTGGTCGTCGAAGGCAAAATAGGAGATGGTCGAACCGGTCGCCGGGGTACATGCCGAGTCGTCGTTGTTGAAGGAGAGCAGTTCGTCCGATCCGCATTCGCCGTTGTACAGGGAGAGCTGGGTGTCGAATGCGTCATCGCCGCAGGTGGTCCATTCGTAGTAGGTGCCGCCCAGAAGTTCAAACTGCGTCCAGTCGCCGCCCGACATGGCGGCGGAAACGACGGTCCAACCGGTAGGTCCTTGCCCTTTGAATTCAGGATTCTGCTGGAGTTGCATGGGATGATGACTGGTGCAGTTGATACAACTCTCGGGGAGAGAGTAGCGCCATTTGAGCGTCATATTCGCCGCCGAAGGGGCCGTACAGTCGGATGCTTGGGAGAGAAGCACCGCGACTGTCGTATTCATGTAGGCGCGCCAGCCGATGGTAGACATTTCGCCGTCGGTACAGGCGGGATCGTTGTCGTTGTGGGAGACCGGACTGCCGCCGAGTTGTCCGGCGGTGCAGGAGGCCGTGACGCGCAGGGACAGAAGGGTGTCCCATACTTCGGCGCCGCCGCAGGTGCTCCATTCGTAGTAACGCCCTTTTTCGACCTTGAAGAGGGCGTATTCGCCCGCCGCCATGTCGGTCAGGACCGTGGTCCAGACACCCGGAGCGGTCGCCACGTCCATTTCCTGAACGGCGGAGGGGTTCTGGGCGGAGCACTGGTCGCACTGCGCGTGCGCGGTGTTCCACAGCATCAGCGTCGCGCAGACGCCGAAGACGATATTCATGCGTATGTTCATGGCCTGCTCTCCCTTCATCAGACCTTAAATATTCTCAACACACCGGACTGCGTACCGGTTATTTTTGTCGGTATATTCGACGAAACCATCGAGCGAATAGACGATCCACGCGGTGTTCTTGATATCCTTCACCCTGCTGGTGCCCCAAAACCACACCGATTCCGGAGTGCCGGGGAAGGCGGTGAGATCGATCGCCGGTGCATGCATACCGTAGTCGATGATACTCTTGAGTTCATGGGTGGTCGGCAGGCGCCATTCCCGACCGGCCAGATCGAGATTCTCGCAGTAGGCATAGGCGCCGTCCCAAGCAAGGTTCAGGGCGAAACCCTGTTGCCAGCGGAGGCCGGTCACATCGTCGACCACGGTGCCTGCGTCCCCGCCGGTGCCGGGAAGGAACGAGCGCGTTTTCCACTGTCCGTTCTGCGCATCCTGTCCGAAGAAGGGATCTCCCGGTTGGGGGCAGGGTATCTCTTTTTGGTTGTTGTAGCATTTCTTCTGACCGGTGGGGACGACATTGGACCATGTCTGTTCGCCGTTCAGGTTCTCGTGCGATACGACGGCCGGATCGACCGGCGTGCCCGAATCGGCGTCCGGCATCGGGCCGAAGTCCCACGTCGGATCGTTGTTGTCGTTCTGTTTGTCGCACGCGATACCCGAGATCAGTATCACGCAGAACATCGCGCCGTAGACAAGCCATTTCATGACCGCCTCCTTTCCCCTATTATTTTCAGTCGCATCAATTATATGCCGAACATGCGGTGTTGCAAGCGTTATTTTCATCAGTAGTTCCACCCGTCTTTGAGGTTCCCGGCGGTGTCCTTGGTCTTTTTTACGCCGTTATTGTCAATGGTGAATCCGATGTCGTAGGAACTGGTGGTGCAACCGGATGAACCGCCGAAGCAGACGTAGGCTTCCGCCCGCCACGTGATGCCAGCCGCCATTTGAATGATGAAGTATTTTCCGTTGAAGTTGGCGCCATAGGCCTGCAGGCGGGCCCCGGAGGTGTCGTAACTGCGGTAATCGTTCAGTATTTGTTCCTGAAGAGCCGCGATATGGGTGAGTTCTTCCCATGCTTCGGTTACTTTGGTTTTGCGGATGTAGTTGTCGTACAGGGGGATGCTGACGGCGGCAATAATGCCGATGATCAGGATGACCATCGCCATCTCGATGAGCGTGAATCCCCGCGCCTTCATGTCGTAACTCCTTATTTGCATACCGTATCCTTGTCGGCGAAAGACTGTCCCGTGAAGTCGTTGGCGTTGGTCAGGTCGTCCCAGAGCCGGACGAACCCGCCTTGCGAAGCGGGAGGCTGCGGCATGTTCCGGCCGAAGAAAAGCCAGCATTCGTTGTAGGGGTCGGCGGGGAGCAGGGTCTTGTCGATGTCGGCGCTTCCCGCTACCCAGTAGCCCTGCCCCATATTGAGAGTGATCTGGACGCCTATCGATATCTTCGCTTCCGCTGAACCTTTGAAGCCGTATTGCGCCAGATCGGTCAGCGTGTTGGTGTAGCGGCCGCGCGCGGCGAAGAAACGGTCCTGCGCCGCGGCCACCGTCAGGATGACGCTTTTGAGATTCTCAATGCGCGCTTTTTTCGTGTACTGATCGAATGCGGGGATGGCGACGGAGGCCATGACGCCGATGATGGCGACCACGATCATCACTTCGATCAGCGTGTAACCCAGCCTCATCTGCCGCATGCTCATCTCCCGGGGGTCAGCGCGCCGCCGTTGGGCGCTTTTTCGTTGTCGGGAATGTTCTTTCCCGTATCATCCTTTTTGTATTTTTTGTGAATGCTCTCTTTCGTCCATGACCGTTCTTTGCCGCGGACGATGCTGACATTGGCGGTCAGGGTCATACCGCGCTGTACGATCTGCGGGATCATATATTCCTTGGCGAAATCATCGACCATCATCTCGTCGTAATCTTCGTAAAAACGGGAAGCGACATAGAGCAGTTTGTTCGTTTCGGGGTGTATCTGGAATACCGCCGCGCCCCACGCATTCTTCATGATCTTCTTCACGAAGGGGATGGTGAGGTAGTAGTCGAAAGAAACCTTTTTCAATCTCTCGACGATCCCCTCGGGGAGTTGCATCTGTTTGATGTTGTTTTGAACCAGATAGAACAGCGGCAGGTATTGCAGATAGGTGTTCGCATCGTCGTGGAATATCTTGGCGAGCATGTCGGGATAGAAGGTCATCTGCATGTGATCGTCCTTGACCGATACCAGCCGGAGCGCGCGCAGAAAACCTTTGTCGATGGTATTGTAGGAGCTTTCCAGTTTCGCGCGGAGCGTCGCCAGTCTATCAGGGGAGAGGGCCGTGGTGAATGCGGTATTGCCGATGGTTACCGAGGTGGGGGTGATGTCGACCACCTGTCCCACCAGTACGATGGTGGGAAATTCAATGAAGGAATTGCGCACCTGATTGTCTATGTCGCTCGGCGCCGTTTGCCCGCTCAGCATCAGGGAAAAGGCGACGCACGCAATGGCCAGCGCCGGACGGTAGAAGCTCTTCATCACTATTTCTCCCTCAGTACAACTCATACCATTTCAGGATCCGTATCGTTTGGGTCGGCGGCGCGGTCTCCAGCCGTTCGATCGAATAAACATTGGCGCCGGCCGAGGCGAGGATGTTTTCGTCGTCGGCATGTTGACCGCCGTAGACGACCCGCGGCGCCGCGGCCAGACCGCTGTTGATGAACTCGTATTTCGCGCACTCGTACCCTTCCGGGATCAAGCCTTCGTCCGCGGTGCGCATATACTGGAATGCGTTACCTTTGTTGGCGCACTGGTTCACGACGGTTTCCGGTTCGTAGGTCGTGAAGGAGACCCAGCCGCGGTCGAGACCCTGATAGGTGGCAAGCACCAACGGCGGGGTGGTCCCCTTTTCGTGTTTGGAGAAATCGTAGTTGATGAACCAGCCGCGCGCCGTTACGGTATAGGGGAAGGTGCCGACGCCGGTGGTCGAATCGACAAAGCCGGTCGGGTAGGTGGATATGGCCAGATGGTCGGCATCCATCGCTTGAGCGCCATTCTGCGCCATGCTCCACGTGGTGACCATTTCGTACTGGATATCCTGCTCTTTGATGGTGACCTTGTTGCCGCTCGATATCGGCAGGGGGGCGATGAAAACATCGACCGCGTCGGCCAGATCGTCGTCGTCGTTGCCGTCGATCTGTTTCGAGGGATAGATGCCGGTGGGCGGATAGAGCGTAAAGGAATGATAGGTGCGGACGCCCTGCGTGAAATCGGGAGTGCCGGGAACGCCCGGCACGGCGCGGTTCTTCGACAGGACCTCGACCGTCCATGTGCTGGGATCGACGCGGAAGACGGTGCCGGTCAGGTCGACGAAGACGAGGTATTCGGTGTCTCCCAGCAGGGATGCGCCGTTATCGTAGAAAAGCGGCATTTTGGTGTTGATGGCGATCCCTTCGGCGACGATCGGAGCGACCAGCCATTTTTTTTGCGGGTGGGCGTCGTTCCGTTCAATAACAATGCGGTGCGTGGCGTCGTCGAGGAATTTTTCGTTGGCACTGTCACAAGGCTTCACAGAACATCCGTATTCATAGATGTATATCTTCGCCCCCTTGGGGGAGCCGCAGGAGGGGGTGGCGTTGTCGTAACAAGGATCATAGCCGCCGCCGATCGCCATATAATAGGTGTTCCCCTTGCGGAAGAGAACCGGTTTGGACCACGACTGTCCCTCTACCTCGATATGTTGGACGAATGCCGGGGCGTCGCGGTCGGAGATATCGATGACGGTGTAGTAACTGTGGCCGGTTACGCCGATATCGATGCCGCGCCGGTAGCCGAAGATGAGGAAGGCTTTCTCATTGGTGTCGATGACGCCGTTGTTGACCAGTCGCGCGACGCCGTCGCCGTCGTCGATGTGAAATACGGTCGAGGGGCCGTCGACCGACGAGTTGAACACGACGGTGTCGAGGTCGGAGAGGATGAAGGAGAGTTTGGGCATTACGACCGAGGGCATGTAGCCCCATTTTTCGTTGCCGAGTCCGTCGAAGGAGTGCATCAGGCCGTCGTTGGCGCCGACAAAGATACGCAGGTTCTTCGCCAGATATTCCGGTTCATCGACCCCGCTGACCTTCTGCGGTCCGTAGTAGAGGACGATCGGTTCGTTGTGGACGATGGCGCCGAGTATCGAATAGGGGATGGAAATTTTCCACCCCTGATTTAAGGCGGGATCGATGGAGTCGAACGGGTCGCCGACATCTTCGAGCAGTTTTTTGCCGGCGTTGGGGCCGGTGGTGTATTCAAGGCTCGTGTAACTCCGTATTTCGGTGTCATCCCCGTCGTTGTCGTGATCGACCGAATCGTAGCCGTACACATAGTTGATGATCTGGCGCGAATAGTTCTCGTTGGTGACATCGAACAACTGTTTGAGCACCAAGGTGTTGGTGTTGTCGATCTGCGTGAAGTTCCGCATGACGCTCTTGGTGGCGGGATCGCCGTCCTGATCGTAGTCGAAATAGAGGTTGCGCCCGGTGTCGCCTTTGAAACAGGGATTGCCGGGGCAGGCCTTCAACTGGGCGTCCAATTTGGTCCGGATGCCGCCGTTGAAGACCTTTTCGAATTCGGTCTTCGAGGTGGCTTCGTCGGCCTCCACGGTATCTTCCGACGAGGGATCGAAACAATCGTCGAGGAAGTCTTCGGAGGGTATCGGAGATACTCTGCAACTTACCGTCTCGGGTATCGGTGTTTCGCCGAGGATACAGTTGACATCGTCTTCGTCACCGTCGCCGTCGAGGTCGGTCGCCCCTTTCTCCTTCATATAGTACTTGCGCAGGTTGCCGAACCAGAAGCGACTCACCTTGTTGCTGACCGGGATCGCCGCCGGGATGACCACGAGGTTCTGGTCGGCGATGCCGGTGGCGCCCTGCGGCTGGATGGGGGACGAGGTCCAGTAGGGACGGCCGATGGATCGCATGCCGGAATGGGTCTCGGTGAACTTGTTGAATAGATCGGTCAGATTCGAGAAGGTGTTGGGGTTGGCGTCGTCTTCGGTGGTCAGGGTAAAGGAGCCGCCCCCCCCCTTTGCCGCCAGAGAAAGGGTGTTGGTGTTGAGGTAGTCGGGGTTATTGCCCATCTTGACATAGAGGGCCGCGAGTCCCCACGTGCCGATGCCGACGGTGTCGATGCGGTTTATCAGGTTGAGTCCGGTCGAATCGTTCGCGCGGCAGGTGGCGCCGGCGGCGGAGCTGTTGGCGTTGAAGCCGAAGCGGTAGTTGAGCGGGTTGGCGCGGCAGGCGATATTGCCGATGAAGGCATCCTGCGAGTTGACGAAGGTGGCGACATCGGGAAGCGCGGTCAGGAACCAGCTGTCGATGGTGTAAGGTTTGGTGCTGGTGCCGTAAGGCGCCGGGAGGTCTGCGAGATTTTCGATAAGATAGGGGCCCGCCACCGGATCGGGAAGCGATGCAAGAGCGGCATACTGTCCGTAATTTACGGGATCGGAGACTGCCATAGCGGCCAAGGTGGCGTCCATGTGGCTGTTCGAATCGAACAGCGGCTGGCCGCCCGAGATAATGATGACGCTGTTCTGGAAGCAGGCAGGGTCGGTCTCTATCGGGGATGCGTAGCCCTGCGGGAAGCGGGCGATATCCTCGTAGGCCGGTTTGAGGCCGCCGAGGTAGCGCCACACCTCATAGAGCGTTTCGCCGAGCGTGGCGCCTCCTTTTCCCTCCAGATTCTTTACGATATTCTTGAAATCGACGAGTTTCTGGCCGATGAGGTTTTTCGGTTCCATGACCAGCGTGCCGCCGTCGCTTTGGGCCACTTTCACCCAGAAGGTGGGGAAGTCGCAGTAGTCCACGGTGCTGGTGTCGAGGCCGCATCCGCAGATGGAGCCGCAATCGCCGCAGACCTGATCGAGCATATCGGCGGCCATATCGTAGGCGCAGGCGGTCATCCGGTCGGCATTCTCGCTGGTCTTAAACAGCGAGACGAACGAAGAGGCGACGGTCGATTTACCGTAGTTGACCAGCGCCTTATCGGAGTACCATTTGTTGATCGTGGCGCTATCGGGATCCAGATCGACGTACGGGGTCGAATAGCCGTCGAAATAGTCGCCTTTGATGCCGTTCAGGAGATAGGAGCCGCCGGGGACCTCTTGAATGTGTCCCTTCACGATCTCGTTCTCGACGCCGGCCACGAGGATGGTCTTTTTCTTTTCGTTGCCCCACGAATCGACATCGTAGGTGTATTCCTTGGAATCGAACGCGGTCCATGCGCACCGGTAGTTCTGCCATCCGGTGGCCGGCAGGGCGACACAGCAGTGGCCGGCGACCTGATCCCACGGGCTGTAGGCGCCGGTGGGGCAATCCGCCGGATCGGCTTCGCAGGTGTCGTCGAGACATTTCGGTTGAGTACATTTGATATCTTTGAAGGCGGTGACGGAGGTGTTGAAGAAGTGGAGATAGGTGTTGTAGAAAGCCTCCGTGTCGCTACAGCACTGGTTGACCGTGTCGCCGTTCTGATAGTCGCAGTGGACCAGATTCTCGCCGGGGCCGGCACGCCGTTTGCCGCTGGCGTTGTACGGTTCGGTGCCGTTGGCGAACAGCGAGAGGGAATCGGGTATCAACGCCGATGAATGGTCGAGCTGTTCGAAGTATTCCATACAGCGCCACAGATCGTCGTACTGGGGGGCGTCGGGGCAGATCCAGCCGCAGTTGTATTTGCCGCTCTTCAGGTCCTGCATGTTGCGGAACCGGCACAGGAGCGGGTCGCGGGTGGTGCCGTCGATGGTGTAGGGGGTGTAGCAGTTGTTGGTGGCCAGACAGGCGGGATATTTTTCGCAGTCGTCCTTCGCACCGTCGCCGTCGCTGTCGATATCGCATTCGGGGGTATTGCACTGCGCCTCGGAGGTGACGATCTTGGTCTTCATGCTGAAGAAGGTCGTTTTGCATTCGTATTCATTTACGACCTGAACCGGATCGCCCACTTCTCCTTCCGGTTCCCACGAGCGGCCGCGGAAGAAGGCGGTGCTTTCCTGAAGGACGGTGCGCGAGAAGAAGCCATTCTTATAGTACGCCAGCTCGGGAGTGAATACCAGATCGGCGGTCGCGGCGCCTACCCCCAGACCGGTATGGGTCACCGTCAGCTGAGCCCGCAGGCGGTAGCCTTTTTGGTCACAGCCCAGCATGGGTATCGGCGCGGCGAGATTTTCGGTGGTCGAGACGGTGTAATCCTTATTGAACACCTGCGATTCGGAAAGTTCTCCGATACAGCCGGCGAAAAGTTGGAGATTGGCGTTCTTGACATGGGCGGTGAGCGTTATATCGATGGTGGAGGCGGTGGTCAACTCGGCGAGCGAGTAATATTCGCCGATCCCCGTGTCGATCGCCTCCATCTCGAAATTGGCTTCCGTATACAACATATAGGTGTCGCTGGGGCCGGGGATGTAACTGCCGTCGGCGCCGCAGCCGACCCCGCCGTCATCCTCGGCGCAGTAGAGGACATCACAGCAGTGGAGCGGGTCCTGATCCCATTCGCTGTAGGCCCCCAGTCCGCCGGGGCAGTCTCCCGGAGCGCCGATCGGATCGGCGACACAGGTAAGATCGTCGCGGCATTTGGGTGCGGCGCAGTGGAATATCTTACAGCAGACCATTTCGTTGGTGACCGAAAGGTTCAGGGCGCTCGGATCGAAATATGCCTTGCGGGCGAGATGGGTCTGCGCCTGACAGACCACTTCGTTCCCCTCCATGTCCCAGCACTTGGAACAGCCGGCGGCGTCGTGACATTCGGGGTTACCGCAGGCGGCGGGGTCGGGGACGGCCACCTGCGCCTCGAATTTGACGCCCGGGGTCGCGGGCTGGTAGCAGGCGTTCTCGTCGGTCAGGGCGGCCTGTTTGGTTTTCGTTTTTACCTTCCATTTGGTGCGGACGGTCTGTTCGACCTGCGCGTTGGTTTCGTTGTCCTCGGTGTTGAAGACGGCGAAACATTCGCTCCCGGTGTCGGGATCGGTCGGCACCCATTCCATTTCGTAACAGGCATATTTGTTGCCGCGATGCCGCGGCTGGACGCCGAATTCATGCTCATCGGCAAGGATGATCTTGACCGCGTCGAGGGCGGTGGCGAATTTCCAGTTGAGCCAGAGGCCCGAAACGGTTTCATCGCCGAGATCGTTCCGGACGCAACTCCAGTCGCGTCGGTCGGGGCCGATGGGGGTGGCGGGGTCGTTCGCGTATTCAGAATAGGTGCCGTCGGGGGCGTTGAAGCCGGTGTCGGCGGTCCAGTCCCAGAAACAGAGATCGAGCGAATAATCGCCCCGGTTGGGATCCCACGGGCCGACGAACCGGAGCGCTTTGGCGTTGGTCCATGCGGCGGTATCGCTCTTTGCCGGTTCGGCATAGGTGGTCTGGACTTTTGTACAATGATTTTGAAGGATCACCTTCTGGGCGTCGATATTTTCGCACTGCGGACGGAACTCGGCGCACTGCTCGTAGAGATCGTCCTGTACGCCGCAGTCGGTGGTGGCGCCGGCCGCCGTGGCCATACAGTCCTGATAGGATTGCCAGCAGAGAACCCCTGCCTTGGTGATCTTCTGGATGGAGTCGGCGCAAGTGACCAGATAACTGCTGTAGGCGAAGGTGTTCATCGCTTCGGAGGTGTCCAGAAGGAACACGGTGTTGAGTATTTGGGTGGTGGAGACCATCGCGAACACATCGTCGCGGAGACTCTCGTCGAACGATGAGGCCCGCACGCCGGCCGACCAGCCGACCGTCACGCACAGTGTCAAGATACCGAGTACCCGTCGCATGTATTTACTCCGCATCGGTTATCATCTCTTTCTGAAGCAGGAGGTCACGCCGAGGCTTTTGACCTCGCTGAAATAGTAGCCCGCCAAAGGCGACCCCATCTCGCTGTTTATATTGGTGCCGGAGGCCTTGATAAGTTCGCGGGTATCGACCAGCACATCGTAGCAGTAGGCATGTGTCATGAGCGTGCCGGTGGCGCCGGGAGGCGTTTTGTCGGGGCCTTGCGCCAGTTTCACCGCCCGGGCGCGGTAGGCGAAAAGAGGAACGGGGGTCGATGCGTTCTCTTTATCGTATACAATAAGGAAGGTATCGGTCGCGCCGCCGTTCAGGTAGTAGGTGTCGCTGGGGGGAATGTCGTTGAATACGCGGGTGTTCACCTCGGCCAGCGCGATACGCATGGCCGATTCGGCGTGGATCGAGAGCCGTTTCTTGTCGATGGCCTGACCGGCGAGGAAGCTCGATTCCGATACGCGATTCATGGTGGACAGCGACAGTATCGACAGTGAAAGCAGGATGAGGCTCGCCACGAATATCGCGATCCCCTTGGGGGCGGCGAATAGTGTGCGCAGGTTCTTCACGGCGTTGTTCTCCTCACTGCTCAAGCTCGTAATCCTTCATAAAGTCGTAGTTCCGCATATAGACGGTGCGCGAAAATGAGAAATAACGTTTCCCCGTATCGGCGTTCGCTGAAAAACAGGTCGAATCGTCGAACAGGCAGTACTGGAACGTGCCCGAATCGGTCCCTTTGTCGATGCGCGCCTCGCGGCTGGTAAGGACAAAGCCGAACCGGACCGCCTTGATGGTCTTGCATACATCGGGTTGGGCGGAGCCGCAGTCGTTCACGGAGGGGACCCACGCGCGAGTGGCGAGAAGTTCCCCTTCGCCGTCGGTCACCGATGTTTCGACGAGGAACTGCAGAACGAAGAAAGGCATCTCTTCTTTCGGGTAGGCAAAGATGATGCGGTTCCATGTGGCGTCTCTAAACTGGATGATGGAGCCGTCGAAGGCCAATTCATAAAGGGTATTGGCGCCGGTGACGAGGGTCGAGGAGGGGAAGAGGCTGTCGCAGGTGACGCCCGAAGGTATCGCCGGTGCGAGGGGATTGGTGGAGGTGATGGTGGCGGTGGTAAAGGTATTTCCCGTGCTTCCGGCGGAGAAGGTTGCGGTGTAGATGTCGTTTTTGTTGATGAAAAGCAGGTTGTCGAGTTCGGCGAAAAGAGAGTTGCTGTTCATGATGGTCACGACGCAAGCGGGCTGGGTGCCGGTTGCGCTGACCACCTTGGTGATGGGGCCGCCCCACGGCGAGCGGAAGGAAAAGTTAAAGGTGCCGGTCAGGTAGTTGCCGGCGCCGACGGAGACAGCCTTTCCCTGCGCGGAGGGGATGACCGCACCGGCCGAGAATTCTGTGCTGTTATTGGCCAGTCCGATCAGACGGATGGAATTTTCGAGTGAATCGAGGATATGCTCCCCTTTTAGGGATACATTATTTTTCAGGTTGTTGTTGGTTTCGAGGCGGGTGGCGTGGGTAAAAACGCGGAAGAAGGTGGCGACGAGGAACAGGGTGGCTGTCATCGCTATCATCAACTCGATGAGCGAAAAGGCGACCGCAGTCCGTTTCATACCCTTACCTCGTTATACCAACGGTTTGACGACCACAACGGTCAGCGAATTGCAATTGTTGTTCAGCGGCATGATATTGCACAAGGTGGATTGACTCTCCTTTTTGGGCCACGCGACAATGATCTCGATGACGCGCAGGACCTCGAGCGGCGTGTCGGGTTCGTTGTTGGCGGCGGTCAGTTCGTTGTAGGTACGTTTCCGTATCATGCGGTAAAAGGTAGCCGGTTCGTTGATGTTCTCGAGCGGTTTGCCCCACGCGTTGTAAGGGCCGGTGGAGAATGCCATCGTGGTCCCGGCGTAGGCTTTAAGGATATTGTCCGCTTTCCACGCCGTCGGGTTCGTGCTCTGGTCGATGGTGGCGATAAGGAGCGAAAAGGATTCTTCACTCAGGCTGTTGATCTCTTCGGCCAGATCGACCGCGAGTTGATTGGCGATGATGGAGGATTCGGTCTCGAAAATGACCGCAGCGGCCTGTCCTTGGTACTGCATGTAGGTGACGATGCCGATGCTGAATATGAGGATCGAGAAGAGCACCTCGATAATGGTGAAGCCGTTCGGCCGTTTCATATTCCCCGTACCTCCAGTCCATTGCTGGCAAAATTGGCGTCGCCGAAGCTGGCGCAGATGCGGTATTCGCCGAACTGATTGATCTCGACGCGGTAGAAGAGCGCTTTCGAGTCAGAGATGTCGGCCCGCAGATCGATGCGCGCTGAATATTTTTTGTTCGATGTCTGTCCGCCGCAGTTGGAGGGAACATCGTAAAAAGATTTCAAGTTCAACATAGTGTTGGCGTTGTCCAGCGCGATGCCGGTGGAGGTGAAGGAGATGGCCGTGGCGGCGGTCGAGCCGAAAGAGGTCTCGTTGATGTTGGTGAACGATACGCGACCCGGTAGGCGTACGAATTTGACGACCGGGTCGTTCATCGACCAGCTGGCGTTACTCCCGTTATTGCGCAAAAGTATGGAGTAGGCATGTTTGCCGTCGGCGTTCTGGAAATAGATGGCGGCACGGTTGGTGTAGGAGCCGCCGGTGCTGGTGTGCATCGTCGACTTGGAGGAAAGGGCTACCGCTTTAGAGTAATCGGTGATGAGTTGCGAGATGACCCGTTTTGCCTGCTGACGGGCGATCCATTCGTTCACTCGCGGCATCGAAAGCACGGCGGTGACGGATATCAGGGCGATAACCACCATCAGCTCCACGATGGTGAATGCGCGTCGGGACATCGGACAATCCTCCGTTGCTCTCGAAACCATTAAATTAGATTTCTTACTTAAAGTCGTGCGATATTATAAAAACTTACCAAAAAGATACAGCGCAAAGGTTCGATTTTATAATATGGGACTTGTGACTATTTGTTATTGTTAGATATCTTCGTTTTCTTCAATGTCGCCGCCATAGAGGGATCGCCGGTATTCCGAAGGGGTTTTGCCGGTACACTTCTTAAATATAGTGTTAAAGGTTGTTTTCGAACTGAATCCGGCATCATAGGCGATCGCAAGGAGCTTGTTGCGGTTCTCGGGATTCTTGAGCATCTCTTTGACCTCTTCAATGCGATATTCATTCACGAAGAGGTTGAAATTCTTATTGAGGCGATCATTGAGGATTTGGGAAAGGAGGTGGGGGCTTAAATCAACCAATTCGGCCAGCTGGGGCAGGGTAAGATCTGAATCTTTATATGGTTTATTGTTCTCCATGATGCGGGTGATGTGACGGAGCATGTTGGCGGCGGTCTCATCGTCAAGGCGGGTCCGCTCATAGCGGCGCAGATCTGTCGGTTCCGGCGCGGGAGAGGTCGCCGGCGGGGCATCGACCGGTATGGAGGGCGGAATGTCGGTCATCGGTATCGATTGAGCGGTGGCTGGCGGTGTGACCGTACTCGCAGGGGGGTCCTCTTTCCGGTCGGGGGAAAGGGTGAGTGCGATCTTTTCGATCCGGCTTCTTCTCTTCCTTCTTGATAGGTAGAGAAACAAAAGGAGGCCGATGGCGCCTGTCGAGAGTAGCGCGATCAGTAAGGGGATATTATGGCGCGGCGGCATCTGGAGAGAGACTGTGGCGGTTTGCGGTTTGGCGCCGGGGCGCTGTGCCCGGAGGTTGAAGGTGTAGGTGTTCGGCGCGAGATCGCGATAGGTGACGATCCGTTCGGGGCCGGTCTCTATCCAATCGAGATCGACGCCGTCGAGGCGGTGGGCGAAGGTGATATCTTTTTGATCCTGCAGGGAGATGGCGCCGACGCGTATCGTTATCTGATGCGTGTCGGCCGGTATCGTCAGCCGGGGGCCGACCGGGGAAGGGGTGCGCTCATCCAATGACAGGGAGACGATGTAGGGTTGCGGTGTTCTTTCCGTTGCGTTGAGGTCGAGTTTTGCGGGATCGACGACGGTCAATCCCTTGATGGTGGAAAAATAGAAAAGTCCGTTCTTTCCGCGCAGGGCGGTCGGTTGTACGCCGCCGGTGCATTCGAGCGTCTTCATTCCTTCGGCCAGTCCGACGAGTCCTATCGTCGGCAGGGGACCCGTGCCGGTGAGATAGCGGATAAGCGCGGTGCGGGAAAGATACCGGATGCCGTTATTGGTGGAGAGCCAGAGCCGGTCGGCGTCGTCGATGAGAATGGCGTAGACGTCGTCGGCGGGCAGTCCGTTTTTGAGAGAAAAAGAGAGGAATCTTCCTTCGCGGTGGAGGTTGAGGCCGCCGCGGTAGGTGCCGATCCACAGATTCATATCGGCGTCCTCGGTAAGCGCAAGCACCGAACGGCTTGATAGACCGTCGGCCTGTGTATAGGTTTTGATGTAGCCGTCGTTGAATAGCGATAGTCCGAAGGCGGCGGCTACCCACAGCCGCCCTGACCGATCCTCGAATATCTGGGTCACGGTCATATCGGGAAAGAGCCGGTTCGCGCGATGCGCCCGGAAGGCCCCTTTTCGTTTGAGGAGGTGAAGATCGCCGTTGATGGTCCCTACCCAGAGTTCTTTCTTCCGGTCGCGCAGAATGGCTCCGGTGATGTCGTGGGAAAGGCCGTTGCGGGTGGTGAATGTTTTAATGTCGTCGTTGCGCAGAGCGGTGATCCCGGCGGAAGAACCGATCCAGAGCGTGCCGTCGTCGTCAAGCGAAAGCGCGCCGATAAGATCGCTGGGAAGTCCCTCTTTTTTGGTGTAGCGGGAGAATTTTCCGTTCAGATACCGGTTCAATCCGCCGCCGCGGGTGCCGATCCAGAGCGAACCGTCCGGCGCTTCGGCAAGCGCATAGACCAGATTGCTCGACAGGCCGTCCTGTGTGGTCAGGGTGATCGCCGGACCATCGCTGAAGAGCGTGAGTCCTTCTTCGGTGCCGACCCATAGCCGACCCTCTCGATCGCGGTAGAGAGTGCGTACCACCAAGCCGCGCAGGCCGGAAGATTCGCCGAATGATTCTATCGTGTCGCCATGTATCCGGATGAGTCCGGTGCCGCGCGAACCGGCCCAAAGCACGCCGCCATCGGCGGCGAATGCGCTTATCGGTACGCCGTCCGGGGGGCGCAGGACCTTGCCGGTGGTGTCCGAGAGGCCGGAAAGTCTGATTATCTCGCCGGTCGCCGTCCCTATCCATAAGGCGCCGTCGGGAGAAAAGATCGCGGCGGTGAGTTTTTTGCCGGTCAGGAGAGAAAAGGTGATGCGTTCATTTTTGTCTGCGGTGAGGGGTGAGACATCGGTGCCGGCAACAGCGAACACGGCGCCTCGCGGGTCGGTCACCAGCAGCGGTTCTCCGGCCGGAGTAACGATGCCGGGCCGCTCCACGATCTCTTTCCCCGAGAGGAGGAAGAGTTTCTCTCCTATGATCGTCCAAAGGCCGAGGGAAGAAGCGATCAATCGCCGTACCGGAGCGGCGGGAAGTCCCTTTTCCCGGCTCTGAAGAACCATGCCGTGAGGGTCGTATCTGATGATGTCGCCTCCTTCGGTGCCGGCCCAAAGGGTATCGTCCGGTGCGCTTGCAAGGCTGATGAAACGGTCGCTTGACAGTGTTGAAGGAAGGGTCCGTTTATTGAAAACGGTGAAATCCTTGCCGTCGAATCGCGCCAAACCTTCGGGGGTGGCGATCCAGACAAAACCGTCGGCGGTGCGGATCACCGCCTCCACGGAGTTATGGGGCAACCCATCTTTGACGCTCCAGTGCTGGGCGACATAGTGGTGCAGTTTCTTTTCGGGTGACAGGGCCCAAGCGGTGGAGGACACCGTCAACATAAGTCCCATAAGCCCTATGTGACCTATAGGTCCCATGAGACTAATAGGTCCTATAGGTCGGCGGTTCTTCCGCCACCATATGATCCCCAGCACCGCCAGTATCGCGAGCGACATCCATTGGCCGGTCGAGAAGAACAGGAACGCGCCGCGGGTATCGTTGCGCAGGAACTCGATGGAGAAGCGAGCAATGGCGTAGAGAAAGAGGAACCGTGTCAGAAGAAAGCCGGGGGAGCGGTGTTTCGCTTTTCTCACTTGTGAGAGCAGGTAGATGAAAATAGCCAGCGATGCGGCCGACTCGATCAATTGGGTGGGTATGAGCGGCGGCGTTTCGTCGATAAGGAAGTCCAATTGACCTTTTCGGTAAAGATCCATGGCCGCCGTCGAGAAAGGGGGAAAGACGACGCCGAAGGTGTCCGACACGATGCCGAAACAGCAACCGGAAAAGAAACAGCCGATACGGGAAAGCACCAATCCCAGCGCGGTCGGGATGACGAACAGATCATAGTAGCGCAGTCGAGTGGGAGATTCTTCGCGATATATGCGCCACACGACCAAGAGCCCCACGGAGAAGGCTCCCGCAATGCCTCCATAGAAGACATGGCCGCCGGTGAATGGATTAAGGGCGGTCGTGAGGAAAACGACGATCCCTTTCTCGCCGATCATGCCCAGATAGTAGGAAAGTCGTTCATCGAAAAGCACATGAAATATCTTTGATCCCACAAGAGCGGAGAAGGCAACAATGGCCCAGAGTGGCAGGGTGCGTCGTGTGGATAGGTCGAATCGGCGAGACAAGAGCTGAATGATCGGGAACCCAAGGATAAAAGAGAGCATGAGTAATGTCATATAGGGTCCCGGATAGGGAAGCGTCAACAGGTCGAAAAATGGCTTAAAGACGTTGATATTCATCGGGATTTCAGCCCACTTGCTCCCGTCGCCGTTAAACGCGGTATTCTAGTGTGATATGCCAGTGAAGTCAATTTATTATAGGAAAGAAAATCTTGCTTTTGGGGCGCTTCATGGTATATACCGCTACAGAAAACGGTTCTTTGCGCCTGATTCTCATAAGTGGAGAGCGGGATGTGAATCCCGCCGTTTTTTTTATGTGGAGGTTCAGTCGTGTGGGGAGTCAGAGAAAAAGCGTTGGTCGACCAGCTTGAACCGGTGGCCCGGTCGCTGGGACTGACGATCGTCGAGTTGGAATTACCGCACAATACCGGCGGTATCTTGCGGATATTCGTCGATGCGCTCGAAGACCGCAAGGTAACGGTCGATGATTGCGCCGCCCTTTCTCCGGTGGCGTCGAGTTTTCTCGATACGCAGGAGGGTTTCGATTTCCGCTACTATCTCGAAGTGAGTTCCCCGGGACTTGATCGGCCGGTGCGCCGGTGGGCCGATCTGCCGCGATTCGCGGGCAAGCGGATGCAGGTAGCTTTTTCCGAAAAGATAGACGGTCGCAAGAAGGTGATCGGCATACTCGTTTCGGTCGACGATGCGGCCGACTCGTTCACGATACAGGCCGACGACGGCGCGGCGGTGACCGTGCGCCGCGGCATGGTAAAACGGATCAATCTGATTTGGGAAGGAGATAAGTAATGGATTTCAATCTCAAGGAACTCATTGACCAGCTGGTCAAGATGAAAGGGATCGAGCGTCCCGTGGTCATCGACATCCTCAAGGACGCGCTCTACAAGGCGGTACAAAAGAAACTCGGCGCCGAGGCCGACATCGACATCATTTACGATGATGCTTCGGGCGAATTGCAGGCGTTTTATTTCCGCGAAGTGGTCGAAACGGTGCGCGACGAAGATTTCGAGATCACGCTCGATGCGGCGCATGAACTCAACCCCGACGCGGTGGTCGGCGACACGCTCGGCATCAAGATGGAGGCGACCGAATTGGGCCGTATCGCGGCGCAGGTGGCCAAACAGATCATCGTCCAGAAGATCAAGACGATCGAGGGAGACAACATCTTCAACGAGTTCAAGGACCGCAAGAGCGAGATCGTCACCGGCACGGTGCGGCGCTACGAGCGCGGCGGTCTGGTGGTCGATATCGGCAAGGCCGAGGCGTTCCTGCCGTTCAATCAGCAGATACCGTCCGATAAGTTCAAGGTCAACGAACGGATAAAGGCGCTCATCTACGATGTGGTGAAGACCACGCAGGGGTGCAACATCATCCTGAGTCGCGTGAACACGCTGTTCCTCGTGAAACTTTTCGAGATAGAGGTTCCCGAGATCGCCGAAGGGATCGTCAAGATAGAGGGGGTCGCCCGCGATCCGGGACACCGCTCCAAGATAGCGGTCCGTTCGATCGATCACGATGTCGATCCGGTCGGCGCGTGTGTCGGCATGAAAGGTTCGCGCATACAGAACATCGTTCACGAACTCTCGGGCGAGAAGATAGACATCGTACCGTGGGACGACGATTCGGTCCGTTACATCTGCAACACCCTCTCGCCGGTTGAGGTCAGTCAGATCATCATCGACGAGGACGAACACTCGATGGATGTCATCGTGTCGGACGATCAGCTGTCGGTGGCGATCGGTCGCGGCGGCGAGAATGTGCGTCTCGCCAGTCAGCTCACCGGCTGGAATATCGATATCCAGAGCGAATCGCAGATGCAGATGATGCTCGAAGAGGCCAAGCGTCGCTTGCTGTTCATCGAAGGGATCGACGAATCGATGGCCGATTCGTTCATCAAGCTCGGCTATACGACGCTTGAGGACATCACCACCGCCGAACCGGCCACCCTTTCCGAAATACCGAGCGTCACCACCGAGCGGGCGATCTCGATCATCGCGCAGGCGAAAGAGATGATGGAAAAGGGCATGGGCAACATCGAGATCGACAAGGAACTCGAGGAAAAGCTCAATATCCCGGTCACGGTCCTCAAGGGTGTCAACGAGGAGCTTGCCGGTTATCTTGCCGAGCGCGGCTACCATACTTTGGCCGATATCCAGAGCGAGGCCGACACCGAATCGTTCGCGAAGAACGCCGAACTCTCCCTGCGGCGCGCGCGTCAGTTGCGCTATAGCCTTCAGATGCACATAGATGAACTGAACGGTAAGACGATCCAGCGCCGTACCGGCGTGGTCGACGCCGACAGCTTCTTTGACTTCAGCAAAATAGAAAAGGTTGAAGGGAATGAGGGCGGCGACGAAGGAAAATAACGTTCGCACCTGCCTCGCCTGCGGAGCGAAGAGCGATAAAGGGGCGCTTCTGCGGTTCGCCGCGGCGGGGACGATCATCGTGCCCGATTGGCGCGGAACGCTCGGCGGTCGGGCCGTCTATTCGTGTCTGACGACTGACTGCGTCGCCCGTTTCTACACGCTCAAACGTTTCCCGGAGAAGTTCTTCAAGGGAACGCCCGCTTTCGCGATATCTCAGGGCGAGATACACGGCTGGATAAAAACGCAGGCCGAGGCGTCGCTTGCTCACTTTTTGGGTCTTGCCCGCAAGAGCGGCGTCTTGACCCTTGGGCAGAATACCCTTGCCGATATTCTTGAGAACGGCGGCACGGCGCCGACGGCGGTGCTTTTGGCCGCCGATCTGGCTGACCGTACGCTTCGCGAGATAACCGGTATCGTGCCGGTGGGGACGCCTGTCCTGCGCTGGGGCACCAAGGAGACCATCGGGGCATCGATCGGTATGCGTCCGGTGGGGGTCGTCGCGCTGGGCAGATCGCCCATAACCGACCGTATCGTTCATTATTGCGCGATAGTTAACCATTTTAGTCAGGAGCACTGAATGCGCATCAGCGAGATCGCGAAGGACCTCGGTAGATCGAGCAAGGAGCTCATGGAGTTCCTCAACGAACAGGGAGCGTCCTACAAGAACGCCGCGAACGGCATTACACCCGAGGAGGAATCGCTCCTCCGTAAGACTTTCGGTGTAGCGTCTTCTGCAAAAAGCACGGCGGCGGTACTCAAAACCACCGGAAAAAGCACGGAGAAGGCCGCCAAGACGGCTAAAGAGCCCGAGGCTCCCAAGAAGACCGCCGTGATACTGAAAAAGAAAGAACCCGAACCGGAACCGGAACAGCCCAAGGCGGTCGTTGCCGTCGTGCGGAGCAAGAGCCAGCGGAGTTATGTCCCGGAAGAGCGTCGCGCCGAAATAGCCGAGAAACAGGCCGAAGAGGTGGTCGCGGTGCAGGAAACGCCGCCTGCGCCGGTTGATGCTCCGGTGCCGTCGGCCACCCCGGTCGAAGGGACGGCGGACGCCCTGCCGAAACCGGCCGAACCGCAGGCGACGGTGCTTGAGGAGATGCTGCTCAAGCCCTCATTCCGCATCGAATCGCCCACCGAAGAGCGGGTGATCACCCCTGAAACGCCCCAGCAGAACGAGATGCGCCGTCCGGCGGCGGCTCCCGTAGAGGAGGATAAGGGCGATCACAAACACAAAAAACGCAAGGTGGTCATTCCCGAGGCGGAAGAAGAGCGTCCGGCGGCGGCGAAAAAGTTCGTCCATCCGCGTCCCGGCGACAAGAAGAAAAAGGTCGATGAGCAGGTCAAGGTGAAGGCCAAACTGCGCGGCGTCGATATCTCCGTCCTCAAGACCGAAGAGGAGGATGCGGCCGACCGTCGGGCGGGGCTTAAGAAGAAAAGCGCTCGTCGTCTGCCTCCTCCGCCTATGCAGGCTCCGAATCCCACCAAGGCGATCAAGAAGATCATCCGCATCGAGAATACCGTCGTTGTATCGGAGTTCGCCCGCCGTATGGGAATCAAGGTAGGCGATGTCATCAGGAAACTTATGTCGCTGGGCGAACTGTCCGGGATCAACGATCGGGTCAATTTCGATACGGCGACGCTCATCGCCAACGAATTCGGTTTTCAAGTCGAGAATGTCGCGATGAACGAAACCAGTTTCGTCGATATGCACGAAGATACGGCCGAGGAGCTCGTGACGCGGCCCCCGGTGGTGACGGTCATGGGCCATGTCGATCACGGCAAGACCAAACTCCTCGACGCGATACGCAATACCAATGTGGTCGATAAGGAGGCGGGCGGCATCACCCAGCACATCGGCGCCTATACCGTCGAACTTGAGAAAGGGAAGATAACCTTCCTCGATACGCCGGGTCACGAGGCATTCACGGCGATGCGGTCGCGCGGCGCGCAGGCGACCGATCTGGTCATCCTCATCGTCGCGGCCGACGACGGCGTCATGCCGCAGACCATCGAGGCGATCAACCACGCCAAGGCGGCGAATGTCCCCATCATCGTCGCGGTCAACAAGATCGACAAGCCCGAGGCGAACCCCGAGAAGGTGCGGCAGGAACTGCTCAAATACGAGATCGTTCCCGAAGAGTGGGGCGGTACGAACCTCTTCGTCGAGATATCGGCAAAACAGCGCATCAATATCGATAAATTGCTCGAGTCGATACTCCTGCAGGTCGAGATGATGGAGCTCAAGGCCAATCCGAACAAACCGGCGGTGGGCGTGGTCATCGAATCGCGCATGGATCCGGGCCGCGGTCCGGTCGCCACGGCGCTGGTAAAGGAAGGAACGCTCAAGATCGGAGACCTCGTCGCCACCGCGACGGCGTTCGGGTATGTCCGCTCGATGACCGACTGGCGCGGTGTCCGCGTGAAGGAGGCGGGACCGTCCATGGCGGTCGAGATCACCGGCCTTGACTCGGTGCCGCCGGCGGGCGAGATGATACACACCTTCACCGACGAGAAAAAAGCGCGCGGTTATGTCGATCTGCGCAAGAACAAGATAAAGGAACAGAAGTACGAGAAAGAGGAAAAGGTCACGCTCGATAATCTCTTCGCAAAGATAGAAGGCGGCGACGTGAAGGACTTCAATCTCGTTATCAAGGGAGATGTGGATGGTTCGGTCGAGGCGATCATCGGATCGCTCCGCAAGATCGAGCATGAGAAGCTCAAGATACGGGTCATCCACAGCGGCGTAGGCGGTATCACCGAGAACGATGTTCTTTTGGCATCGGCTTCGAAAGCGGTCCTGTTCGGCTTCAACGTCCGTATCGACAACAAGGCTAAACAGACGGCGTCGGCCGAGCATGTCGACATCCGTATCTTCTCGATCATCTACGACCTGATCGACGCCATAAAGGCGGCGATGAGCGGCAAACTCGCCCCGATCATGAAAGAGGAGTATGTCGGCGCGGCCGAGGTGCGGCAGGTCTTCCGCATTACGAAGGTCGGCAACATCGCCGGCTGTATGGTGACCGACGGCCGCATCGTCCGCAAGGGACGCGTCAAACTCATTCGTAATAATGTGGTCCTGTACGACGGATTGCTCAGCTCGCTTAAACACTTCAAGGACGACGCCAAGGAAGTCAAGGCCGGGTTCGAATGCGGTCTGTCGATAGAAAATTATAATGACATCAAGGAAGGCGATCTGGTCGAATGCTACATCGACACGCAGGTTGCTGACGAGGTGCTCTAAGTGGCCGAAAGCGTCCGCCAGCAGCGGGTCGCCCATGCGATCCAAAAAAGCCTGTCGATGATCATGATCCGCGAATATGGCGGCACGGTGCTGGGCGGTCTGTGCGTGCAGGAGGTGCAGGTAAGTCCCGATCTCCGCAACGCTACGGCTTGGTACACACTACTGCCGGGCAGTCCGCGCAAGTTTACGCAGGATAAGCTCGCCGAAGAATTGAAACACATCCGGTATCTGCTTTCCAAAGAGATCCGTCATATCAAATTCATGCCCGAACTGCAGTTCCGATTCGACGATAAGATCGAGGATGCCATACGCCTGCAGGCACTGCTCGATACTCTGAGCCGCGAACGAGGGGAAGGGGGCAATGAAGAAGAGCCGCAGTGATCTTGCGACCCTCTTGAAGACGACGCAAAGCGCTCTGATCGTCGGGCACATCACTCCCGATGGTGACAGCGTCGGATCGTCGGTAGCGCTCTATCATCTCTTCACCGGGTTCGGCATCTCGACCACCCTCTATTCGGCCGATCCCTATCCCTACAATTTCATGTTCATCCCCGGCGCCGAGAAGGTGGTGTATGAATTGCCGCTTATTGAGCCCGACTTCTATGTCGTGGTGGACGCCGGTTCGCCGCAGCGGACGGGCGAAGCGATCTACCAGCAGATGAGCGTATCGCGCAAACCGAAGATATTCTTCGATCATCATGTGAGCTATCGCGATCCGGGCGCGTTTTTCGATCAGGTGTTCCTCGACGACGCGGCTGCGGCAACGGCGTTGCTCGTTCACCGCTTCATGAAACAGCACGGATATCCGATGACACGGGAGATAGCGATCGCCATCTACGCGGCGGTCATGGCCGATACCGGCGGGATGCGCTACAATTCGACCAACCGCGAGGCGTTCGCGGTACTCTCCGAACTGGTCGACTTCGTGGAACCGTGGGAGATCGCCGCGAAGATATGGGAAGAGGTGCCGCACGCGCAGATGCGGTTGCTTGCCGAGGTGATCGCCTCCATTCGGCTTCTCGCCGGAGGGAAGGCGGCGGTCTTCGAGATAACGCGGGCCCAGCTCGACCGTTACCGGCTCGGTCCCGACCATGTCGATTCGTTCATCAACTATGCCCGCGCCATCGCAGGGGTCGAGGTGGCGATGCGCTTCCGCGAACTGGCGCCGTATCGCTACAAGGTTTCGATGCGCAGCAAGGGGAACATCGACGCGGCGAAAATATCCAACGAGTTCGGCGGGGGTGGGCACCGGAACGCCGCCGGTTTCGAGTTCTCGGGGACCTTCGATGAGGGTTGTAAACTGGTAGAGGAGATCGTCGCCCGTGTCGCCGTCCGGTAACGATTCATACTTTTTTTCTTTCTATAAAGAGTCGGGGCTCACCTCGGCCGACGCGCTCGATCGCCTCAAACGGGCCCTCAAGATAAAGAAGGCGGGACACTGCGGTACGCTCGATCCGATGGCCGAAGGGCTACTCGTGGTGGCGGTGAACCGCGCCACCAAACTCATGCGCTTCGTCACCGACGAGCGGAAACGGTACATCGGCGAATTCGAACTGGGGAAGCGAAGCCCCAGTTACGATATCGAGACGCCGGTCGAAACGGTCGATCCTCACGCCGACGCGGCGCAGGTCGACTGGGAACGGATCAAGGGGATTTTCAACGGCAAGATACGGCAGATACCGCCCGCCTACTCGGCGGTACGGGTCGAAGGGGTCCGTTCCTATGTCAAGGCGCGCAAAGGGGAAACGGTCGATCTTCCCTCGAAGGAGGTCGAGATATTCTCGCTCGAACTCACCTCGCTCGACAAAACGCATGTCTCGTTTGCGGTGGAGTGCTCGAAGGGGACCTATGTCCGATCGCTCGTTCACGATATCGGCGCGGTCGCCGGGACCGGCGCGGTACTTTCAAAACTTACGCGGGCCGCGGTCGGCAATTTCACCATCGACAATGCGGTGCGTTTGGCCGAGATCCGGGAGGATTCCGTGAAGGTTGTGCGCGCGAAACTCGACATGATCCAGTTCATGAGTTCCTTTCCCGCCGTCACGGTGGGCGAAACGCTGTACTGGAGATTACGCAACGGCATTGAGATACGAAGCCTCGGACTTGATCTTGCCGAGGGGCCCAACGCGATATTCTATAAAGGCGCGCCGCTCTTCGTCATCGAAAAAGAGAAAGATATCTATCGCTATTCGGCGTATCTCGGCGAGTAGAATTTACTGCGGGAAGAGCGTCTCTTCGTTGGCTACGATCTCGGCGCAGGTCCAGTTCTGATCGACGAGTCGGACCATCTTGAAACCGCTTTTGGCGAGATCCGGTTCCACCGTTTTCTCGCTCATAAGGGTGTTACTGCTCGCGTCAAGCACGACCTGTTCGCTCTCCCAGATAAGGGCGCCCTCGATATGGGTGTCATCCTTGGTCTCGCCCACCATATTGTTGACGGTGCGCTGGATGGTCGCCATCCAGCCGTCGCCGCCGATGATGGTCCCGTTGCAGTTGACCGTCATACCCGGCTTCTCGTCCTCGTCCTGATCGAATATCCGTCCGTCGTTCTTGTCGGTCGGAAGCGGGTCGGTCTTCGGGTTGTCGAGGTTCACGCCGTTGAGCATCAATATCTCGGTCGAGGTGACATCGAAGCCGACACCGCTACGGTCGAGAATCGTCGTGAAATCCCAGATCATCGGGTTGAGGTGGGCGATATAGTTATCGCTGATGGTTACCTTCAGCAGGGTCGAACCGGTGTCTATGAGTGTGTCGCAGGGAGTGCCGACGGCGCTCACGGTGCCGTCGCCGTTGTCGGTCAGTTCGACCAGCGCGTAGACCGACGTAGTGGAGACGCTCTTTGTTTCGCCGATGATCGGAACGGTAGTGGTGACATTCGAGGTGGTGAAGTTGAGCATCGCCCACTTGCCGGTGAAGGGATAGGCGGCGGCGGTGTCCTCGTCGGGCGTCTCATTGTCGGTCACGGTGTCGTCGGTGACCGTTTCGTCGGTCACAGCCTCATCGACCACCGTGTCATCAGTCACCGTTTCGTCGGTGACGGCGTTGTCGGTGACGGTATCGTCGGATACCGTGGTGTCGGTGACGGTATCATCGGTCACGGTATCGTCGGTGGGTTGATTGTTGTCGTTAGGTACTTTGTTGGTGTCGTCGCCACAGGCGGCGATGAAGAGCGCAACGACCGCAACGGTCAGGATACTCATGAACTTTTTCATCTTTTTCCTCCATATCGGTTTTGGGGGTCAGGCGCACTAGTTGCCTGACCCCTCCCAGAACGGCTCATGATGCCGCAGGGCGCGCCGATAGTCAAGGAAAGGAAGACTTGACTTCACTCCGCCAAAATCCTACGATACTTCCGTTGCTGTGGGAAAAGAGTTCAATTCATTCATAACGGAGGGTTCCCTCATGGCCAAGAAAAGCGTCAGCGCCCCGGTCCCGGGCAACACCGGACTCCTCGTACATCTGCAGGCGGTCATCGCCGGCGAACGCCGCTTCGAGAATGTCTTTCAGGCGGTATCGCGGATGATCCTCGGCGACCCGTCAAAGATCGAGAAGGTGACGGTCAACGGCCGCCCCACCTACGATTTCCGCGTGTTCCGCGAAGGGAAGAAGCACATCATCGGGATGTTCGACGAGATCAACTCCTTCGTCTCCTTCGTCAAGGACGCGGCCGAGGGCGGTTCGTCGGCCGAAATGGCCTTCGTCCTCATCGGCGAACCGGGGAACGGCAAGACCTTCTTCGTCGATTTCCTGTCGGGGCTCTACCGCCAGTTCCTGATGAGACCGGAGAACCGGCGCTACACCTTCCGCTTCACCGGCCTCGACACGCTCGGCGGCTACGGCAAGATAGATCGCATCGAGTCGCAGACCTTCGAGGACCCGATGGTGCTCCTGATGAACCTCTTCGAGACAAAGGAGGAGAATAAGGCGTTCCTCGCCAAGCACGGCGCGACCGATAAGCAGATAGCGGCTTTCTGGAAGAATTACCGGACGCTCGGCGCCTGCTCCTACTACATCTGGGACCAGATACGCGCCCACTGCGGCGGTGACATCGCCAAGATGTTCGAATTCGTCGAGGTCATCCCGGTGCCGGTCAGCGAATCGCGCGGCGTCATCACCGGCAAATATGCGGCGAAGGACAAGATAACCTCCTCGGCGGTCGACCTGCTGGGCGAGGAATCGATCACGCGACTGCTCCACATCACGGCGACCGACAACCCCTACCGTTTCGACCTGCGGCGCGGCGCGCTGGCCCGCGTGGCGGGCGGCGGCATCCACTTCGCCGACGAGATATTCAAGAACAAGCGCGATCTGGTGCAGGTCTACCTCGGCGTCATCCAGAACCGGACGATAGACATCGAAGGGTTCAAGTGGCCGCTTGACTCGCTCATCGTCGCCACCTCGAACAACGCCGAATTCGCGCGGTTCCTTGAGGAAAAAGAGCAGGCGCCCATCGTCGACCGCTGCCGTCTGTGCTATATGTCGCACAACACCAACCTCAAACTGCAGAAGGAACTGACCGCGTTCGCCGTGGGCGGCACTGAGAAGACCACCTTCATCGGCGACAAACTGCACATCGACCCGAATCTCAACTACGCCATATCGGCATCGGTCATCCTGTCGCGTATGCCCAAGTCGGATAAACTCACCCCGGTCGAGATGATGAAACTCGCGGCGGGCGAGGTGGCGGGCGAGAAATCGATAAAGACGCTCGCCGAGGTGATCGGCGAACTCAACACCGATCCCGACATCACCAAACGCTTCGGCCAGAAGGGACTCGGCCACCGCAATCTCGGCCGCGCCATTCAGGTGCTCCTCGAACGGAGCGAGACGCAGGAAGGGAAGTGCATGTACGCCGGCGACGCCTTCAAGGCGCTCGAAAGCGTCATCCTCGACTATGTGCAGGACGCCAACGACCGCGTGAAGTACTTCAACGACCTCAAACTCGCCAAGGGGCTCTACCGCGAACAGGTGATGACCTCGATCTTCAACGCCTACATGGACGAGCCCAATGCGATAGAGCGCGATGTCATGAACTATGTCAACATGATCATCGGCATCGATGCCAAGAACCTCGGCCCCGACAAACTCTGGACCTACCGCGACCCGCAGACGGGGAAACTGGTCTCGATGAAGATAGACGAGACCTTCATCAACAGCGTCGAGGAGCGGATGGGGCTCAAGAACAGCGAGCAGAAGCATTCCTACCGCACCACCATTTCGAAGATCTACGGCCAGAAGGTCATCAAGGACCCGAACTACAACTTCATGGACAACAACGATCTGGTCAAGGCGGTGACCGATGTCCGGCTCAAATCCGACATCGCCGGGGCGGGCTCGCTCGTCGGCGCCCTTTCCAACCGCACCAACGAAGAGAACCAGAAACTCTACAGCCGCATGATAACCACGATGACCGGCAAACTCGGCTACTGCGCCACCTGCGCCCAGAAGACCATCGAGTATTTCTGCACACAGGACGACGCGAACTGACGGGGGCTCATGGAAGCGCTTTTCTTAAAAACGCTCGACGAACTGCTGGAGCACGATAAACAGCGCGAGACCGACGGTTTCCCGCGCCGCATCCGCCTCGGCCGTCTTTCCAAGCCGCTGCCGGGCAAGAAATCGCAGGTGGTGGTGGTCCCGACGACGACCGAGCCGAAGTTTTACCACGACGACTCGGTGACCGAGGACGGTGAAGGGGGCGAGACGGGCGGTTCGGGCGAAGGACAGGAAGGGGAGGTCCTCGGCGAGAGCCCGGCCGAACCGCAGGAAGGCGAGGGGCAGGGGCCCGGGCAGGGCGAAGGGGGCGACCACGACCTCACCAGCGATGCCTACGACCTCGGCAAGGTGCTGACCGAACGGTTCCAGTTGCCCAACATCAAGGACAAGGGGAAGAAGCGGTCCTTCAACAAATACACCTACGATCTCACCGACCGCAACCGCGGTTTCGGGCAGCTGCTCGACAAGAAGGCGACGATGCGCCGTATCGTCGAGACCAATATCCAGCTCGGGAACATCACGCCGGGGTTGCCGATAAACACCGACGAACTCATGGTCGGGCCGCGCGATCAGGTCTACCGCATCCTCTCGCCCGAGAAGGATTTCGAGACGCAGGCGGTGGTATTCTTCGTCCGCGACTATTCGGGTTCGATGGAGGGGCGGCCGACCGAGCTGGTGAGTCTTCAGCATCTGCTCATCTATTCGTGGCTCGCGTTCCAGTACCAGAACAACATCATCTCGCGCTTCATCCTCCACGATACCGAGGCGAAAGAGGTGCCCGATTTCTACACCTACTACAAGTCGAGCGTGTCGGGCGGCACCCGCTGCGCCCCCGCCTTCGAGATGGTCAACAAGATCATCGACGATGAGCACTTGGCGGTCGACTACAATATCTATGTCTTTTACGGGACCGACGGCGACGACTGGGACAATGCCGGGAAGGAACTGACCGAGGCGCTCGAAAAAATGACCGAGACGGTTAACCGTATCGGCATCACGGTGACGAAGAGCACCGAAGGGTCCGACACGGTGGTCGAGCGGACGGTGGAGCGGTCGGGACTCCTCAAGACGAAGCCGAAACTCATCCGGCTCGACTCCTTCGCGGCGGCCGACGCGAACGAACAGCGCCTCATCGACGGCATCAAAAAACTGGTAGGATAAAGACAGGAAATAAGAACTTGGCACAAAGTTGGTATTGTTAAAGACGCCAAAGAATACGAAAGTGGAGTGGTTTAATGCGTTGGGTTAACATGGGTGAAGTTACCTCACATCAGTACATTTGTGGGTACTGTGGCAACAAGGTTGCCTCTTCCCAAGGGTATCATACCCAAGATACACCTGGTGGACTTTTCGCCTATGTGTATGTTTGTCCTCATTGTAAGAAACCTAGTTTTATTCATGCGCATGTTCAAATTCCGGGCGTAGTCCCCGGCAACGATGTTGACCATCTGCCGGAAGATATTGCAGCATTATATCGCGAGGCTCGCAATGCTGTTTCAATTGGAGCTAACACCGCGGCTGTCCTTGCGTGTCGTAAGCTCCTGATGAACATTGCTGTGTCCAAGAAAGCAAAAGAAGGAGAGTCTTTTATTTCCTATATCGATTATCTGGCCAATGAAGGGTATATTCCCCCTAATGGCCGTGATTGGGTGGATCATATCCGAAGCAAGGGGAACGAGGCAACCCACGAAATTAAACTTATGGGTAAGGATGACGCAGAAGATTTAATCTCGTTTGCCGAAATGTTGCTCAAATTCATCTACGAGTTTCCCAACAGAGTGCCTAGAAAAACGACGTAATTTTAAAATGGTGCCTGAGTTATATTGAGGATTTCTCTTTTATGACATGAGAAAACCATGTGTCTCTGTTGAGCTTCATATTTTGCGGTGAGCGAGAGAGAAACATGTCGAAACTGCCAAGTATAGATCACCAAGTTATCGTAGACTATATCTTGTCGGGGCATACGACGACGGATGCTCGTGAGTATTTTGGCTTTAAGAACGACAATATTGCCAACCTTCGTGTTCATTTAGCATTCAAAGCTCTAAACATTCCTCGCCCTCGATTCCAAGAAGAAAGAACCTGCCAATTCTGTGGCAAGCCCTTTGTGGCCCGGGATCGGTATCAGAGAACATGCGGGGCAGAGGATTGTCAAAAAACCCTGATTCGTGACTGGCAGGGAAAGAACCCCGAATCCAAGAAAGATGCTCTCAAGAAATATAGATCAACCGAGAAGGGCAGACAAAACAGAATAAGAGCGGGTCGCCAAACAAGAATAAAAGGAAAAACAGGCACGACAATCGAGCGTTGGAACTTTGCAACTACAGAAATTAAGAAGAGCCTACGGAAACTTAAATACCTTGTAGTCAGAAACCCGTGGGAATATAGGTTTCAACATATTCAGAATTTAGCGAAGATGAACCGCGAGTTCAGATCCAGAAAAGCCAGGACATTTATAAATGATACCCCGTCTGATAAATGGCAAGAGGCGTTACGAGCAGTTCAAACGACAATTATTCAAGTGGTTGGTTCGAACCTAGTATCACGGTGGGAAGCTTCCGTCAATAGGATAGGCGCGACATTACGAACAGCTAACAAGGCAAGAGAATGGAAAATCAACAAAACAAAAAAACAATACCTCTAGATTATATAAGAGGTCTTGTCGTGGCCCAAGGTGGCAGATGCGCCATAACGGGAATGCCGCTTGACCCGCAAGAGGTAAATGCGGACCACATACTACCGTTGTCAAGAGTTGAGCTCTCTCCGAAAGAAACCGAAGTAAACATATGGTTGGTTCACAAAAAAGTGAATGCGATGAAAGGCACAATGACTTACGAAGAATTAGTCAAGGCATGCCAGATAGTTCTTGACCATCGTGCCGAGACGGAAAAACTCCTGAATCAGATCACAACAAGACAGATTCAGCCTGTTCAAAAGAGTGAATTCGACAAATGGGTTTCAGCGATGTGTGACGAGACTGGAAGAATAAAAGACAACAGGAATGAGCCATGAGTGTCATATTGGTTTTGCCTTCTTGAATTGAGCGACCGCTTTTATTGCCTTGTCCGGTTCATACGCTATAATCGGGTGTCTTTGACGAGGGGTTGCTTTTGAAAAGAACGGAAGTCAAAGCCGCGCGAAGCGGTTGGAACAATTCTGAAGAATTCCTTGTCAGCACCTTGCTCGATGCCGAGCACGAATCGGCCATCGGTGGGGAATATGCCACGCACCGCGAGGTCATGAAAAAGATGCGGAGTCGTATAGCCGACTCGAACGAACAGCGCTTCATCGAAGGCATCAAGAAATTGGTGGGGTAATGGTAGTGTTGCTTTATCGGGAATATAGCCTTGTCTTTTATAATGATTCTAAACAAATGCGCAAAGTACTTAAGTCTTGCAACAGAAGACATTATTATCCATAGAACTTATCTGAGGCCACAAAATGGACTGGAAGCAATTCATTGCAAATTTAGTTGCAAGTCTCGCTTGGCCTACGGTTGCTATTATCTTCCTTTGCGTATTCCGTAAAGAACTTTCGAAAATAGTGCAACGATTAACACATTTTAAGTACAAAGATCTCGAAATGGATTTTGACAAGGTCATTAAACAAGCGAAAGGGCTTCCTGATGAGTCGAAGCAGGAAGATTCGATGATAAAGAGTCCAGTATTTTCTTCGCTAGAAGATCAAATTCTGGAAGCAGTGGAACGTTCTCCTTCTGCATCAATTTTGTTGGCTTGGTCTGCCGTTGAATCCGCCGTGGCTTCGGCGGTGGCACGTATGGCTATTTCATCAGAACCGCCATCATATAGATCGCCAATGCATAACATTGATATGCTAAACAAGCATGGCGGGCTGTCTAAGAAACACGAAACCCTGTTGCAAGAATTGCGCATGTTAAGAAATAAAGTTGCACACGAGCATAATGCAATGTTGTCTATCACACAAGATCAAGCTCTGAATTATGCAACAATTGCGATTGACATGATCAATCATCTTGAGAGAATGCAACGCGAGGGGAAATGATATCGAGATTGCTGGCGACAAAATGCCCATGTTTTTTTGCGGCAAGACCCGCAGGCCTTATATTCGAAGTAGGCCCTAGCAGAAAATGAAAATATCACAGGTTACTCGTCGTGACATTATTGATTCGTTGATGGCAGAAAAGATAAAATGGAGCGGTCGCCTTGAAGAAACAGAATTCTTAGCGCGGCTATTTGAACTCCAGAACTTGCCTTCGACTGATGGTCGTTTTAAAAATGCTGCTGGTGATATTTGGCAACATCGGGTAAACAACTCTGACTGGGACGAAGATTGGGTATTCTATGATCAACGCTTTAACCTTCTTGGCGGAGAAGATGAAGTGTTTCTGCGTTTTCTATGTGAGACTATTCACCCAGTTGTTCGATCTGATATAACAGAGGCGGAAAGGCTTTGCCAGCTATACAATCAGATGCTACGAAACGATGGGTTCCAACTTGTTGAGAGAACACGTCTTTCTGGAAGACCGGTCTATGTCGGGCGATATGATGGAGTGATGATTACTCCGGGTGTGTCGGCGGCGCGGGCGACATTAGCTGGTGCTGATCCGGGATATGTTGCCCAACAGATTACAAGGATGGATGCTGCAATTGCCAATGACCCTGGACTTGCTATTGGGACGGCAAAAGAATTAGTCGAAACATGTTGCAGAACGATTCTAATGGCGCGTGATGTCGAAATTCCCAAAACAGTTGATTTGGTCGAACTCGTAAAGCTCACAAGTAAAGAGTTGGAGTTGACCCCTGATGATATTTCCGAAAAGGCTAAGGCAAGTGCAACGATTAAACGATTGCTTAATAATCTGGCAACGATTACACAAGCTGTTGCGGAATTGAGAAATCATTATGGAACAGGTCACGGAAAAGTTGCTGGTGCAAAGGGACTTAAGTCTCGTCATGCAAAATTAGCCGTTGGTGCCGCATCGACGCTGGCTGTTTTTCTTGCGGAAACTCACCATGAGCGACCTAAAAACAAATGACACTTTTTCCTGATCAACAACCAATGGATGTTCCTGAACCGGAAGGTTCTGATGCCAAAGAGGTTTTTGCTTTCTTTGGTCTGTGCACATACAATATTCAAGTTGTTGAACAAGGACTAATCAACTTGGTCGTTGGTCTTCGCGCAAAAGGACTTACAGGTTTGACAGCTCAGAAGTTTGATGTTTTATTCGATGAAATGGGGAAAAAAACATTAGGGCAACTTATTGCAGATATTCGTCGTCATATTGCTGTTTCATCGGAATTGGAAGATGCTCTTACCACAGCTTTACAAGAAAGAAACTACATTGCTCATCATTTCTTTGCCTCCCACGATGTTGATTTCATGTCAGATAAAGGTCGTGTTGACATGATCAGAGAGCTCAGAAGAAGTATAATGCGTTTCCAGACCCTTGATCGGCAAATTGACTTAATAGCACACCCATTGTTTGAGAAGTTAGGTCTTACGGAAGAGATAATTCAAAAGGAATTGGCGAAAAAAAAGGCTGAAGCAGCAAGCAAAGACCTATAAGCCTGAGAGTAAGTATAGAATGCTTTTATTGCCTTGTCCGGCTCATACGCTATAATCGAGCGACTTTGATAGGGAGTTGCCCATGGTGAAGATCGCTCCGTCGATACTTTCGGCCGATTTCACGCATCTTGCCGACGAGATCCGCTCCATCGAGGAGAGCGGCGCCGACATCGTCCACCTTGACATCATGGACGGCCACTTCGTCCCGAACATCACCTTCGGCCCGTTCGTCGTCAAGCAGATACGGGCGCTCACCAAACTGCCGCTCGACGCCCACCTGATGATAGAAGAACCGGGTCAGTTCCTGCAGGCGTTCAAAGATGCCGGGAGCGACTGGATAACGGTCCATGTCGAGACCGAACGGCACCTCCACCGGACGCTTCAGCAGATACGGGCCATCGGCTGCAAGGCGGGGGTGTCGCTCAATCCCCACACCGGGCTCGACTGGATGCCGTCGGTGGCCGATCTGATGGACCTCGTGCTGGTGATGACGGTCAATCCCGGCTTCGGGGCGCAGAAATACATCCCGGCGGCGGCGGCCAAGATACGCGACATCGCCGCATTCCGCGCCAAGCATAAACTCCCCTTCGAGATATCGGTCGACGGCGGTATCAATGAACAGACCGCCCCCGAGGTGATCGGGCTGGGCGCCGACATACTCGTCGCGGGGAATGCCTTTTTTTCACACCCCGCCGCCGAACGGCCCGCCATTGTCAGGAAACTCCGCACCGGAAAGTAACGGTACTCTTCTTCAGTATGTTTCAGGAAAAATTCAGGCCGGCAGTATAGGATGGAGGAATTTCAGTAACACACCGATCGGATCGGTGGTGAGCGACAGCGCCGCTATCATCAGTGAAAGAACCAGCATCAGGATGAACAGGAACGCCCGCAGTTCGCTTTTGGCGGTCATCCGTTTCTTGCGCCGCGGTTCAAATGCGCGAAGGCGCAGTTGGGTCGGCCCGTGCCCCGCCGTAGCGGCGTTTTGTCCTTCCATGCTCAGCGGCGCCTTGTTGTCAGCCATGATGCTCCTTATTCTTTATCGATGCGGCGACGAAGGCGGAAAAGAGCGGATGGGGCTGGAACGGCTTCGATTTGAATTCGGGGTGGAACTGACAGCCGAGGAAATAGGGGTGTCCCGTAAGTTCGACCATTTCGACCAGACCCGTTTCCTTGTCGCGGCCCGTTATCTTGAGCCCTTTGGCGGCGAGCTCCTTCTCGAACCGTGAATTGAATTCGAGCCGGTGGCGGTGCCGTTCGCTGATCGTGTTCGTTTTGTAGGCGGCGTGGGCGAGTGTTCCCGGCTCCACGGCGCAGGTGTAGGCGCCGAGTCGCATGGTGCCGCCGAGCGCCTTGAGTCCCTTCTGACCTTCCATGAGATCGATGACGGGGTATTTCGTGTTCTTGTCGAATTCGGTCGAGTGGGCGCCGGTCATGCCGCAGACATGGCGCGCGAACTCGATGGTCGCGATCTGCATGCCCAGACAGATGCCGAAGTAGGGTATCTTGTTCTCGCGGGCGTAGCGGGCCGCCATGATCTTCCCCTCGATGCCGCGGTTGCCGAAGCCGCCGGGGACGAGGATGCCGTCGCATTTTCCGAGTTCCTCGACCGGGAACTCCCCTTTTTCGAGTTTTTCCGAATCGATGTAGTTGAGTTCGACGCGGTGCGAATTCTCGATGCCGCCGTGGTGGAGCGCCTCGTTGAGCGACTTGTACGACTCCTTGAGGTCGACATACTTGCCGACCACCGCGATCCGGACGGTCCCCTTCGGGTTGTTGATCCGTTCGCAGATGGTCTCCCACTTCTTGAGTCCGGCCGAGCGCGACCAGATGTTGAGGTATTTCGCGATGATCTCGTCGACCCCCTGACGGGCGTAGACCAGCGGCAGTTCGTAGATATTCTTGACATCGACCGCCGAGAAGACCGCCTCTTTTTTGACGTTGGTAAAGAGCGCTATCTTCTCCCGCATATCGTCGGTCATCTCGGTCTCGCAGCGGCACAAGAGGATGTCGGGCTGGATACCGATGGCGCGCAGTTCCTTGACGCTGTGCTGGGTCGGTTTGGTCTTGAACTCGCCTGCGGAGCGGATGTAGGGGATGAGCGTCAGGTGGACATAGAGGACATTCTCGCGCCCCACATCGTAGGCGAACTGGCGGATCGCCTCGAGGAACGGGAGGCTCTCGATATCGCCGACCGTGCCGCCGATCTCGACCTGAATGATGTCGGCGGTCGGGGCGAGCTGGGTGATCTTCGATTTTATCTCGTTGGTGATGTGCGGGATGACCTGCACCGTCTTGCCGAGATATTCCCCCTTGCGCTCCTTGGTGATGACCGTGTCGTATATCTGGCCGGTGGTGAAGTTGTTGCCGCGGCCGACGGTGATATTGCAGAACCGTTCGTAGTGGCCGAGGTCCAGATCGGTCTCGGCGCCGTCGTCGGTCACGAAGACCTCGCCGTGCTGGAAGGGACTCATCGTCCCGGGATCGACGTTGATGTAGGGATCGAATTTGAGGAGGTTCACCGTGATGCCGCGGCTTTCGAGGAGCGCGCCGACGGTGGTCGATGCGATACCCTTGCCCAGAGAACTGATGACGCCGCCGGTGAAGAAGATATATTTGGTCTGTTTCATAGTGTCAGCCCTTGAGCGCCTCGACGCCCGGGAGCGTCTTGTCGCGGATGAATTCCAAACTCGCGCCGCCGCCGGTCGAGATGTGGCCGATCTTGTCGGCGACGCCGGCCTTGTTCATCATCGACACCGAATCGCCGCCGCCGGTGACGGTGAATGCCGTCGCTTCGCCCACCGCGTGGGCCAGCGCGATGCTTCCCTTCGCGAAGATATCTTTCTCGAACACCCCCATCGGGCCGTTCCAGAAGATGGTCTTCGCCTTCGCCACTTCGTCGGCGTAGAGTTTGATCGTCTTCGGGCCGATGTCGAACCCGAGATAGTTGTCGGCGAAGTCGTCGTTGCCGAAGACTTTCGTCTCGGTCGCGTCGATGCCGGTGGCCGCCAGATGGTCGACCGGGAGGAGCAGTTTCACCTTGCGCGCCTCGGCCCCCTTGATGACCTCGAGCGCCACGGAAACCTTGTCCTTTTCGACCAGAGAACTGCCGAGTTTTATCCCTTTGGCCGCGAGGAAGGTGTAGGCCATCGCGCCGCCGATGATGAGCGCATCGACCGAATCGAGGAGCGACCGGATGATGCCGATCTTGTCGGATACCTTCGCGCCGCCGAGTATGGCGGTGAAGCCGTCGCCGCGCTTGAAGTGGAGCAGTTTGCCGAGTTCGGTGATCTCCTTTTCCATCAGGAAGCCCATCCCCTTGGTCTCCATGAGGAGCGGCAGGGCGTGGACCGACGCGTTCTTGCGGTGCGATACGCCGAAGGCGTCGTTGATGTAGATGTCGCACAGTTTCGCGAGATCCTTCGCGAAGGCGCCGTCGTTGTCGCCCTCGCCGGGGTAGAAGCGGAGGTTCTCAAGGACGAGCACCTGTCCCGGCTTGAGATCGCGCACCATCTGCTGGGTCCCCATGCCGATGCAGTCCTCGAAGAAGATGACCTCGATGTCCATCAGTTCGGCGAGTTTCGCCGCGACCGGCTCCATCGAGTATTCCATCTTCCGTTCCCCGTCGGGACGGCCGAAGTGCGACGCGATGATGACCCGCGCGTTGTGTTCGATGGCGTGCCGGATGGTCGGTATTGCCGCCTCGATGCGGGTGGTGTCGGTGATGTTCCCCTTCTTGTCCATCGGGACGTTGAAATCGGTGCGGATGAAGACCCTTTTCTCGCGTATCGCGAGATCCTTTATCGACTTGATGGCCATGACTGTCTCCCCGTTCTACTTCATGAGTACTTTGGTGATGACATCGATCATGCGGTTCGAGTAGCCCCATTCGTTGTCGTACCACGCGAGGACCTTGAGCAGATTGCCGCCCATGATCTGCGTGTAGGGGGCGTCGACGATGCCGCTGTGCGGGTTGCCGTTGAAATCCTTCGAGACCAGTTCTTCGTCGGAGACGGCGAGGATGTTCTTGAATTCGCCGTTCGCGTATTCACGGAACTTTGCGTTGACCTCTTCCTTGGTGACGGTCGATTCGAGTTCGTAGACCGCGTCGACCAGCGACACATTGGGCGTCGGGACGCGCACCGAGATGCCGTCGAACTTTCCCTTGAGTTCGGGGATGACCAACCCCACCGCCTTGGCGGCGCCGGTGGTCGTGGGAATCATCGACAGGGCGCCGGCACGGGCGCGGCGGAGGTCCTTATGCTCGAGGTCGAGGATGCGCTGGTCGTTAGTGTAGGAGTGGATGGTGGTCATGAAGCCTTTCTTGATCTTCCAGTGCTTGTGGATGATGTAGGTGACCGGCGCGTAGCAGTTGGTGGTGCAGGAGGCGTTCGAGATGATATGGTGTTTCGCCGGGTCGTAGGCTTTGTCGTTGACGCCGTAGACCAGCGTGATGTCGGAATCGTTGGCCGGGGCGCTGATGAGCACCTTTTTGGCGCCCGCCGCGCGGAGTATCTCGGCCTTATCTTTTTTGGCGTATTTGCCGGTCGACTCGACGACGATGTCGATATCCTTGTAGTTGAGCTGGGAGCCGTCCTTTATCGCGGTGACCGGGATCTCTTTCCCGTCGATGACGATGGCGGTCTCGGTTGCCTTCACCTCGCGGTTCCAGATCCCCGCGACCGAATCGTACTTGAGCAGATGGGCGAGCGTCTTGGCGTCGGTGAGGTCGTTGATGGTGACGAATTCCATGTCCTCGCGGCCGTACCCGATGCGGAACACCATTCTGCCGATGCGGCCGAACCCGTTGATGGCTACCCTGATCTTCTTTCCCATGGTTTCCTCCAAGAAAAGTTACTCTTTGTATGCCCCTGCTGTTTTATAGAACGGACGCTGAAGCGAATATATCTGTTTGGTCCAGTTATCCTCCATGTCGCCCTGCAGGCCGATCTGGACGGCGTCGAGGTTGGCGTCGAGATTGTCGGCCATCGCAACGATAAGCGCGTCCATGGTCTTGGGCCGCTTGGGTGACCCGAAATCGTACTCGCCGTGGTGCGAGAGCATGATATGGAGCAGTTCCATCTGCATCTCGGCGTTGTCGGGGAGCGCCTTTTTGAGAAGTTTTTCGATGAACGAGGCGCCCATGTAGACGTGACCGAGGAGCCTGCCGCGGTCGCTGTATTTCTCGACGATGGAGGTCGAGGTGTTGACCTGAAATTCGAATATCTTGCCCACATCGTGTATCAGCGCACCCACCAGAATGTTCATCCGGTTGACCGGATAGCGTTCCTCGTAACGCTCCGCGATGGAAAAGGCTAGTTCGGCGACGTTGAGCGAATGTTCCCACAGACCGCGCCGGTAGCTGTGGTGCATGCTCTTGCCCGCCGGGATGGAGCGGAACAGTTCCCAGATGCGGCCCGATGTCTCGAATTCTTCGATGACGGCGCGTCGTAGCGGGTCGAGCATATCTTTCGCTTGTTGCCACCGTGCGACGAGCGCATCGATGCTCTGGGGCGATTCGGGGATGATGCCGGGAATCGAATCGATCTCGGCGGGCGGCACCAGCGCGGCATCCTCGATGACCACCTGCAGAGAATTCTGATACTTCGAAACGCGGCCGTTCATCACCTTGATGATGTTGCCCGTTTCGGTGGTGTTCTCGATGCCGTCGGTGACATCCCAGACCTTGCCGTTGATGTTCGCGGCGCCGTCGGTCAGTTCGAGATCGATGTAGCGAACATTGTTCTTGCCCGTCTTCACCACCGCGCGCCGCACCAAGAAATAACAACGGTTGTCGGGAATGATGATGCGCCCCTCTTCGAGCGCCGCTATCAGGAGACGATCTTTTGCCATGCGATCAATCGAACCGGTAATATTTCTTGATCGGTTTGCGCACCTCCCATGTGCAGGCAAGTTCGGCCGGGAAGGTGACAAAGTCGCCTTTCTTTATATCGTACTTTTTCCCGGAGTCGCTGTCGGTGATGGTGACCTCGCCTTCAAGAAAAAGGCACTGTTCCTGTGAGTCGTAGAACCACGGGAAGTTGGAGACCTCTTTTTCCCAGATGGACCAGCTCTTGATGCCGCGCTTCTGGATCTCGGTGTCATTCAGTTTTTCGATAATGACGGACATGGATTCCTCCGTAGGGAAAGGTATTCAAAAACGGGCGAAGTGTACCCCTCGCGGGAGGAAAAAGCAATTTTTCGACCGAGACGTTCGGTACTACTTCGCTGCCGCTTCCGTAGTAGCCGGGGCCGGAGCGGGCGCGGGGGTCGGTTCGGCCGCCGGAGCGGGCGTCGGGGCTGGACGAACCTTTGCTTCGCACTCGTTCTTGCACTTGGTGAAGTAGTTGTCGCACTGTTTTTCCGCATCGGGTGACTTGGCAAGCGACATACAGCCGTTAAAGGCCATTGCGCAGTTCTTGAGACAGTCGGTCGGGAACGAGTTCACATCGACCGCCTCTTTCTTCGCGCAACCAGCGAACAGGAGGACGACAAACAACAACGCCGCAAAAAACATCTTCATCATGATGATCCCCTTTTTTCGTGGAGGATGGCGGCCCGACCACCCCGATGTCCCTGCCGGAAAAGGCCCACCCCGTCCGGCACCCAGATGCGGTACCATAGCAAAAAGAAGGGGAAAAGTCAATAGAATAGTAATCAAAACAGATAAAAAAGAAATCGGCAGGTTGATTTATTGCGCAAGTGCGGTATCATCGCCGGTCGTTCCACGGAGGTCGGTCGGCGTGCTTTTCAATTCGTTAGTATTCGTTGTGTTCGCCTTCCTCTTTTTCCTTTTTTGGCCGTTCCTCAAGTATACGCGGCGTCCCGCCTGGATATATCTCATCGTTTTCTCTTTCTTCTTCTACGGCTGGTGGGACTGGCGGTTCCTGTTCCTGATCATCCTGAGCGGGCTCATCGATTTCGTCGCCGCGCTGCTCATCGTCGATCGGCCGCGCTACCGGCGGCTCTGGCTCATCGTCTCGATGTCGGGGAATCTGGGGACGCTCGCCGTTTTCAAGTACAGCCGGTTCGTCTGGGAGAATCTGCACGCGTTGGTGCCGCTATTGCCCGCCGCGCCGCCGGTCAACGACTTCTTCCTCATCCTGCCGGTCGGCATCAGCTTCTACACCTTCCAGTCGATGAGTTACACCATCGATGTCTACCGCGGCGAGGTGACGCCGACCCGCAGCGTGCTCAAGTTCTTCGCCTATCTGTCGCTGTTCCCGCAGCTGGTGGCCGGACCCATCGTCCGGGCGCGCGATTTCCTGCATCAGCTCGATGCGCCACGCTGTACAGACGAGGCGACCCGCTACCGGGGACTGGAGCTGATACTGCACGGCTATTTCAAGAAGACCGTCATCGCCGACAATCTCGCGCCGCTCGTCAACGCCGCCTTCAGCGCGACGAACCCCGACCCGTCGTCGCTCTACTGGTGGATCGTGATGGTCGCGTTCGGATTCCAGATATACTGCGACTTCAGCGGTTACAGCGATATTGCCCGCGGTCTGGCGAAATGGATGGGCTACGATTTCATGGTGAATTTCAACCACCCCTACACCGCGCTGTCGCTGCGGGAATTCTGGACCCGCTGGCACATCTCGCTGTCGAGCTGGTTCCGTGACTATGTCTATATCCCGCTCGGCGGCAGCAAGCGGAGGAAGGGCCGCGAGGCGGCGAATCTCTGGGCGACGATGCTGCTGTCGGGTCTGTGGCACGGCGCTTCGTGGAATTTCGTCATCTGGGGCGGCGTGCATGCCGGTTTCCTGTCGCTGGAGAAGGTGTTCAGATATCCCGCGCTTCTCGTCCGGACCCGCCCGGGACGGCTGATCGCGTTCCTGATAGTATCGGTGCAGGTGCTGGTCGCGTGGGTCTTCTTCCGTGCGCCGACCCTGCCGCAGGCGCTCGACATCCTGCGGATCATGTTCTCCTTCTCGGGAACGCTGCCGGCTACGTTCGGCGTGAGCGGACTGCTCCTCATCGGCGGTATGGCGGCGCGCGAGTTCTACATTTATCTCGGCGGGCATCCCTTCTTCCGGCGGCCCGCGGTACAGACGGCGATGCTTTCGTTAGTGGTATGGGCCATTATTTTCCTGCGCGGGAAGGGGCAGGAATTCATTTACTTCCAGTTCTGACATGAAAAAAGAACGGCTACTGCACATACTCCCCGTGAGCGCGGCGCTCGTCCTGCTGTGGGGGATGCTTGTCCCGCCCGACGCCGTCTATCTGCGCGAGACGGTCAGTGACGAGTTCTGGCTAAAGAAGGTGTTCGACGCCGCGCGGTATGATATCGTGGTCGCCGGCGATTCACGGGTCTATCGGGGCGTTTCTCCCGACGACATGGCCGCGGCGCTGCCGGGACGCCGGATATTCAACTACGGCTTCTCGAGCGGCATACTCGACGGGATGATGATCGCGCAGGCCGCCAAGAAACTCGACCCGGCCGGCGCGCGGACGCTCGTTCTGGCCGTGACACCGCATGCCCTGACCGACAAGCCCAACGAAGCTCTCGCCGAGTTCCTTGCGACGCCGCGCGAAGAGCGCTACACGGTGCTCGAAGGGCATGGGTTCCTCCTTTTCTTCCACCGGATGGCCCCCAAACGGCTCCTTGCAATGCTTCGCGGCGAGGATATCTGGACCGACATGGAGAACTACCGCGAACACTACGACAGCCGCACCGGCTGGGTCGCCTCGTCATACCAGAAGGAAAAGGGATACGCTGAGACGCTGAGGTCCTACCGCGATATGCGCAAAAAATTCCCGGTCCTGCCCGAACGGGTCACGGAACTCCGGTCGCTCGTCGCCGGTCTGCGTGCCGAAGGGATCGCGGTGTTCTTCCTCTATTTTCCCTCCAGCGCCGAGATGCGGGAGCTCGAACGGACGTGGCCCGGCTTCGACTACGCGGCGATCCGGCGGGAACTCGAGAGCGCCGGCGCGGTGTCGCTCGACGATGCGGTACCCTCCGGACTCCATTCCTACGACGGCAGCCATCTCGACGGACCGTCGGCCCGCACGCTGTCGCGAAGCATCGGGGAGGCGCTGGCGCGCGCCGCCGGATCAGGAGAATAGCTTCTTCACCTTGTCGGTAAAATCCTTGAGAAAGGGACGTTCTTTCAGTTCGTCGTCGAAAATCTTGATCTCTTCTATGAGTTTTTTGTGTTTCGACGAGATGTTCTTGGGTACTTCAAGCCGGATGATGACATACTGGTCGCCTCTGCCGCGGCCCTGCACCGAGGGGAACCCCTTTTCACGCAGACGCATCTTGGTGTCGGGCTGGGTGCCGGCCGGTATCTTGAGTTCGACCGCGCCGTCCATTGTCGGCACCTCGATGGCGGCCCCCAAAACCAACTGGGCGTAGGTGGTCGGCAGTTCAAGATAAAGATCGTTCCCGTCGCGGTGGAAGAGCGGATGGCCCGTCACCTGCACCGCGAGGTAGACATCGCCGCGCGGGCCGCCGTTCGCCCCGGCGTTCCCTTCGCCGGTGACCCGTATCTTCTGGTCGGTGTCGATGCCGGCGGGGATATTCACCGAAAGTTCCTTCTCCTCGCGGGTGTAGCCGGTTCCCTGACACGGTTTGCAGGGCTTCTCGACGATGCTCCCCTGTCCCTGACAACTGGGACACGGTTGCGCCATCTGGAAGAAACCGTGGGAGACGCGTACCTCGCCGCGTCCCTGACAGGTGGGGCAGGTTTTGCGCCCCGTGCCCGATTCGGCGCCGGCGCCGTGACATTTGGCGCATTGACCGCTCCGGGTGACGCGGATATCCTTCTTTATGCCGCGGTAGGCCTCGTCGAAGGAGAGCCGGATGTTTATCAGCAGGTCGGTTCCCTGCCGGGCCGAAGATCTGCTCCGCCGCCGCCCGCCGCCGCCGAAGAATTCACCGAAGATGTCGCCCAGATCGCCGAACGAGTCGCCGAAATCGAAGCCGCCGGCACCGCCGCCGAAGGGATTTCCCTTGACGCCGTCCTCTCCGAACTGGTCATACATTTTCCGTTTTTCGGGGTCGGAAAGGATCTCGTAGGCGTGGTTGATCTCCTTGAATTTCTCTTCGGAGGTCTTATCGCCCTTGTTGCGGTCGGGGTGATACTTTATCGCGAGTTGGCGATATGCTTTCTTAATGTCGTCCGGAGAAGCATTACGCTGAACGCCGAGTGTCTGGTAGAGGTCGGACATAATAGGTCGATCCGTTATTTTGCTTTGTAATCGGCGTCAACCACCGTGCCATCCTTTTTTCCGCCGTCGGCCGAGGGTTCGGTCTGACCATTGCCCGCGCCCCCCTGTCCTTTATATATCTTCTCGGCGATCTTGTAGGCGCTCTGGCCGAGCGCCTGCGTCTTGCCCTTGATCATCTCGATATCGTTCGACTCGAGTCCCTTGCGCAGATCGGCGATCTTTTCTTCGATATCGCGTTTTTCGTCCTCGGTTATCTTGTCGCCGAATTCCTTGAGCGATTTTTCGGTCGAATAAATGAGCTGTTCGGCGTTATTGCGCACCTCGACGAGCTGTTTGCGCTTCTCATCCTCATCCTTAAATTTTTCACCGTCGGCGATCATGCGCTGGATCTCGTCGTCGGTCAGGCCGGAACCCGCCGTGATGACGATGTTCTTCTGTTTGTTGGTGCCGAGATCCTTTGCGCTGACATTAAGGATGCCGTTGGCATCGATGTCAAAACTGACCTCGATCTTCGGTACGCCGCGCGGCGCCGGCGGGATGTCCTGCAGATCGAATTCGCCGAGCATCTTGTTCTCGACCGCGATCTCGCGTTCTCCCTGAAACACGCGGACCGAAACGGCCGGCTGGTTGTCCATCGCGGTGGAGAAGATCTCGGTCTTCTTCGACGGGATGGTGGTATTGCGCGGGATGAGCCGCGTAAAGACGCCGCCGAGCGTCTCGATGCCGAGCGACAGCGGGGTGACATCGAGCAGAAGGACATCCTTCACATCGCCCTTCAGGACGCCGCCCTGTATCGCCGCGCCGATCGCGACGACCTCGTCGGGATTAACCCCCTTGTGCGGTTCTTTGCCGAAGAACTCTTTGACGATGCGCTGGATCATCGGCATACGGGTCATACCGCCCACGAGGATAACCTCGTTGATGTCGCCGGTCGAGACCTTCGCGTCTTTGAGCACCTTTTTGCACGGTTCGATGGTTCCCTTGGCGAGATCCTCGACGATACTTTCGAGTTTCGCGCGGCTCAACGTGATGTTGAGATGTTTCGGGCCGGTCGCGTCGGCGGTGATGAAGGGAAGATTGATGGTCGTCTCCATCGCGCTGGACAGTTCGTGCTTCGCCTTCTCGGCCGCCTCTTTGAGCCGTTGGAGCGCCATGGCGTCCTTCGCGAGGTCGATACCGCTTTCCTTCTTGAACTCGCCGACGAGCCATTCGATGATGCGCTGGTCGAAATCGTCGCCGCCGAGGAAGGTGTCGCCGTTGGTCGCGAGCACCTCGAACACGCCGTCGCCCAGTTCGAGTATCGAAATATCGAAGGTTCCGCCGCCCAGATCGTAGACGGCGATCTTCATGTTCTTCCCTTTCTTGTCGATGCCGTAGGCGAGCGCCGCCGATGTCGGTTCGTTGATGATGCGCAGGACGTTGAGCCCCGCGATCGTGCCGGCGTCCTTGGTGGCCTGCCGCTGTGAATCGTTGAAGTAGGCGGGGACGGTGATGACCGCCTCGGTCACCGGTTCGCCGAGGTAGCTTTCGGCCGTCTCTTTCATTTTCTGCAGGACCATCGCCGATATCTGCGGCGGCGAATATTCTTTACCGTCGACGCGGACCCACGCGTCGCCGTTGGGCGCCTTGATGATCTCGAAGGGCGCATGTTCCTGCATCTTATGCACTTCCGCGTCCTCTTCCTTGCGGCCGATAAGCCGTTTGACGGAGTAGAGCGTCCGTTTCGGATTGGTGACCGCCTGCCGTTTGGCGAGCTGGCCGACGAGCCGTTCACCCTTGTCGGTGAAGGCGACTATCGAGGGGGTCGTCCGCACCCCTTCGCTGTTCTCGATGACCTTCGGGTCGCCCCCTTCCATGATGGCGACGCACGAGTTAGTCGTACCCAGATCGATGCCGATCACTTTACCCATTGGATCCCTCCGTATCGTTGGTTGATTCCTTCACTTCGTTCAGCGGCGCCGGGGCCTCTTCGGCCGGTCTTTCGGCATCGGCAGGGGCGTTGCCCGAGGCGACCTCGACCATCGCGGGACGCAGAACGCGGTCCTGATAGCGCCATCCCTTGAGATACTGGGTCGTTATCTCGTTCAAGGGCTTCCCCGCGACATCGGCCATACGCATCGCCTGATGCAGGTTCGGATCAAAGGTCTCGCCGACCGCGCCGAACGGTTCGATCCCGTGGCGTTTGAGCACCGCATCGATCGCGCTGTTGAGGTGGCGCACCCCGTCGACGAAAGCAGTGGTTTTCTCGTCGCTTTCCTGCGGGGCGAAGGTGAGCGCCTTTTCGAGATCGTCCTTCACCAGCAGGAATTCGCGGAAGAATCCTTCTCCGGCATATTTGAGTTTCGTGCGGAAATCGTTCTCAAGCCGCGTTTTCTGATTGCGGTTCTCGGCGACGAGCTGTTTGACCGTCTCTTCAAGTTCACGCAATTTTTTCTGTGTTTCCTCGTCGGCGAGCGGCGCGGGCGTAGGCTTGGCGGATTCCTTCTTTTCCGCGGCTTGCGTGTCGGGGCGTTCCGCGGTCGCGGGTTCTTCCTCTCGTGCCTGCTCCATCTGGGCGCCAAGCGCGTCGGCCATCTCCTGCAGGGAGAGCCCTTTGGGGGCCGTCGCCTCGTCGAGCTCCACTACCGGAGCGCCGTCGGGAGTCGGTTTCTTTTTCTTTTCTTTCTTCATCAGCAAATCCCTCATCGTAAGCCGGTGGAAGATATAAGCAGATTCCGCGTATAGTCAATTATCGGGATAATCTTGGCATAGTTCATGCGGCGTGGCCCGATGACACCGACCACCCCCATCAGTTCGCCGTCCGGTATCTCGTAGGTGCTGAGTATCGCGGAGCATTCGGCGGTGCAGAAAAGGTCCGACTCCGCGCCGATGAAGATACGGACATCGTGCGAATCGGCGACCCGGTTGAACAGGTCGAGGTAGAACTGGTTGCGCCGGAAGTTCTCCAAGAGCATTTTTATCTGGCGCGTCTCGGCGGCGCCGATGTAGTCGAATACGTTGGTCTCGCCGCTGGTGCTTGCGCGGACCGTCTCCTGCGCCGTCTGAAGGATGCGGTCGAGGAGCTGTTCATACTTCTCCTTGAGCGTGTGCAGTTCCCGCAGAAAGTGCCCCTTGATGTCGAAGAGCGTTTTATCGGTCAGATGAGCGTTGATGAAGTTACGGAGTTTTTCGAGTTCGTCGTGCGCCGGCTCTTCGGCCAGTTCAACCATGCGGTTCGAGATGCCGCCCAGACTGTCGACGAGGATGACCAGCACGCGGCGCGGCCCCGCCGGGACGAAGTCGATGTGGCGGATGGTCTTCATTCGCGATTCTTTTGCCAGCACAAAGCCGGTGTAATGGGACAGTTCCGATATCATCTCGGGGATGGCGGTCATCAGGGAGGGGAGATCGCTACGCAGCGGCTCGGCCCGGTCGTCTATCTGCTGTTTATCGGTGGCCGCTATCTTCCGCACTTTCAATATGTTGTCGACGAAATAGCGAAGCCCCGCGTCGGTCGGGATGCGTCCCGACGAACAGTGCGACTTGCGAATGAACCCCTTTTCCTCGATGCTCGCGAAGATATTACGGATGGTCGCCGACGACATCCCGCCCACCAGACGGCTCACGAGGTGAGACCCGACCGCCTCGCCATTCTCGGAGTAGAGGTTGACGATAGAGCGGAGGATATCCTTTTCGCGCTCGTTCAGTTCGGCGCGGTTGACCGGAATGTTTTCGGATAGTTGCATAATCACTACCACTTAAATTCGCTACCTGTATAATAAAGGAAAGGATAAAGTCAAGCGGCCGGTCGAAAATCTTTCCCCGCTAGGGGTCAGGGCGCAATAACTATAGTACTTGACAAGCGCGGCGGCTTTCGCTATGCTCCCGTCATGGCTAGGCCGCTTCGCATAACCTACCCCGGCGCATTGTACCATGTGATCAACCGGGGCCACCGCAAAGAGAGGATATTCCGCCGTACCGCCGACCGTGAACAATTCCTCGAACGGCTGCTGTTCGTTGCGCAAAAGTACCGCCTCATCGTGCACGGCTACTGCCTGATGGACAACCACTACCACCTGCTCCTCGAAACGACCAAAGGCGACCTGCCCCGCGCGATGCACCAGTTCCAGAGTTCGTACGCCAACTACTTCCGCGTGAAGTACCGACTCGCCGGGTCGGTGTTCCAGAGCCGCTACAAGGCGGTGCTGGTGGAAAACGATGACTATCTCCTGCGCCTCTCGGTCTACATCCACCTCAACCCCGTGCGCGCCGGGATCGTCGAAGAGCCCGCCGACTACCGCTGGAGCAGTTGCGCCCGCTACCTGACGGGGGAAAAGAGCGATCTCGTCGATCCGACGCGGCTTCTTGAGCGGGGCGGCGGCGTGGAGAACTACCGGGCGATCCTCGATGAGATAGGAGCGGACAAACCGGAGGCACGGCTCATCTACGGCGCCAACTCGGTGCTCGGCGACGAGGGCTTTTTCGGCGAGGCGCTTCAGCGGGTGCAGAAAAAGATCGATCCGCGCGCGGTGCCCGAATACCGGAAACTGCGCGAAGTGAGCGTCGACACGATACGGCAGGCGATCTGCGCGGCATACGGCGTGAACGAGGAACGGCTGACGACACGCGGCATAAACAACGAGCCGCGCAAGGCGTTCGTCCTGCTGCTCAAGCGACACACGGCGCTGTCGCTCGGCGAGATCGGGACGCTCGTGAAGATGAGCGCGGCGGGTGTGGGGATGGCGGCGCGACAGTTCGAGAAGGAGGTGGCGGATGATGCGGGAAAACGCAAGCGAATCGAGAAGTTGGAGCGAGAATTGGCCAGATGAACTACTATACTTCTTGCGCCCTGACCCCTCTGACTCACCCCTATGCCGGACGCCCGAATGTGCCTGAGTACATCGTCAGGGACGGCGTGAACTACCGCATCGTGCATGACCACCTCGGCAGCCCGCGGCTCGTCGTCAACACCGTGACCGGCGAGATCGTGAAACAGCGCGAGTATGACGAGTACGGCCGGATCATCGCCGAGACCGGAACCTTCGACATCCCGTTCGGATTTGCAGGTGGTTTGTACGATGCAGACACCAAACTCATCCGGTTTGGGGCGAGAGATTATGACCCGGAAGCGGGAAGATGGACAAGCAAAGACCCAATCAAGTTCGATGGTGGCGCTACGAATTTGTTTGAATATCTAGTTGATGACCCAATAAATTGGCTTGATCCAATAGGATTGTTTAAAGCCCATGGGAAGTGGTGTGGTCCCGATTGGACAGGTGGCTTAAAGGAACAATATACTAAGAACCATAAAGATATGTACGAAGAGCCAATAAGTGCCTTGGACACCTGTTGTATGCTACATGATATATGCTATTATCATTGCCGAAAAAACTACCCTTGCGACCCAGATGCTAGGAAATATTGTATGAAAGAGAAATGTAATAACGACTTATCCGCATGTGCGGCAGGCGCGGGGAGGGGAAGCGTGAGAATATTAGTAGTTATAACGATGGATTTCATCCATAGGCCCGGCCCCGGCCCAAATGCAGATCCAGATGGAGACCCCAATGTGTGTTGTAAATAAGAGACCCAACAGCGTTCGTTATGCGCAATGTTTTTTCTTGAGTGCGCATACTGCAATATACCTTTATTGTTTGTATCTTGCGATTACCACACCTTTTGATGCCCTATTCGATATAGTTTGGTGGCCTTTATTTGCTGTTGATATGCCCGTTTTAATAATAGTTTTTCTAGACCGCATGATTGTGCCAACGGAGATATGGTACCGACTCGATCATATTACAGGGCAAATCTTTACTATTCATCCTTTCTCAACCGCTGGATTCTGGTACTATGCAATATTATTTCTGATTGTCGGGACTATTTGGTACTACTATCTGCCGGTATGGATACACAAGGCCTATTGTAGGGCAAAAAATTGATTTGAAAGGAAAAGCCCATGAACCTGTCCATCGTCCGTCGGCGTCTTTGAAGCCATGAAAGAGTTCGGTGCCAAGAAACTCGCCACCATCACCACGCCGGAAGGGAACGCCCTGACCTACACCTACAACGGCCAGTTCACCGCCTCGGAAACGCAGAGCGGCGCAGTCGCCGGGACCGTCTCCTACCAGTATAACGACGACTTCAACCTCTCGGCGGTAACGGTCGGCGCGCAGACCGTCTCCTACACCTACGATAACGACGGCGCCATCGCGCAGGTGGGCGACATGCTCTTCACCTACCGTACCGACAACGGCTTCCTGACCCGCACCGAGCAAGGGCTCGTCGCGACCGAACAGCAGGTGAACGGCTTCGGAGAACTGAGCGCCTTCGACGCCCTGATCGCCAGCGACGGTCAGAGGTCAGAGGGGTCAGGGCGCAAGAACTATAGTAGTGGCTGTCGAATCGTTCTGCCACGGCGAATTCCGTAAGGTTTTGTAGGCATCTTCTAGTCGCGCAATTGACTCCCGCGCGTTGCTGTGGTATCATCAGCGCGTCGTTATTTGAGCGGTCAACGGGAGAGGGAGGCCGGTCATGCTGAAAAAGTTCACGGTAAAAAGTACGCGCCGTTCCGAATTCATCGACATCACTCCGAGCGTTGAGGAGACCATCCGGGCAAGCGGCGTCAGGAACGGCATCGCCGTCATCCATGTCTTTCACACCAGCGCGGCGATAACCATCAACGAGAACGCCGATCCCGATGTGGCGACCGATCTGGAAGGTTTCATGGCGAAACTCATCCCGCACGAATCGGACTTTCGTCACGCCGAAGGGAACTCCGACGCCCATGTCAAGTCGTCGCTATTCGGGCCTTCGATAACCCTGATCGTCGAGGATGGCGCGCCGGCGCTCGGTACGTGGCAGGCGGTCTACCTAGTCGACTGGGACGGTCCGCGCACCCGTCAATACGCCGTCAAGGTGCTTGCCGATTAAAGCAAAAAAAGATCGCGCACGTCATTCGCTACACAGCAAAGTTTTTTTCTAAATGTCGAATAAATGAATGAAAACAATATAATAAAAATCTTGACTTAAAGGAAAAGAAGAGGCTATACTCTTTCCATGAGTAAGACCACTACACAGTACGGGAGGCCCGTTATGAAAAAGATCTCCGTCTATTTTTTCGTACTTCTTGGTTTTTCCCTTTTCCTCGGTTCGGCCTGTTCGTCGAGCGAGGAGAGCGAGAACATCATCGATATCGGTTCGCCCTGCGTGGGCGAGGGGAATATCTGTGATTGGTCGCAGGACAAAGTTCTGAAGTGCGAGGGCGGCGTATTGGTGCTGAACGAGGACTGCGCGGCGGCGGGCAAGACTTGTAAGGGCGGTGCATGCGTGGCAGATGAACAGGTGGGCGGCGACTGTACCGGTAGCGGTTCGGCCTGCGCCGGCGAGAAAATAGTCGCCTGTACCGAAGGTGCGTGGGTCGAGACGACCGACTGCGCGGCGCAGGATAAGAGCTGTGTTGAGAAAGAGACGGGGCCGGTCTGCGAAGAGAAGCCGGTGACCGATACCGCTCAGCCCGACGATGTGCAGAACGACGACCCGCAAAGCGACGATCCGGTAGGGTCCGATGAGGATATCGTCAGCGATCTTTGCACCGATCCGAACGGCGATGAAGATGAGGACGGTATACCCAACGGCATTGACGGGAGCGGGGATAAGGATATTGACGGACTTCCGAATTGTCTTGACGCCGACTCCGACAATGACGGTTTGTCCGACAGCGAAGAATGTCCCTCTCAGCCCTGCGTGAACAGCGATACCGACGATACCCCCGACTATCTCGATAAAGATTCGGACAATGACGGGCTTTCGGATAAGGAAGAGGTCGCTGAGGGTACCGAGCCGACCCAGAAAGACACCGACGGTGATGGGTCCGACGATCTGGCCGAGATCGTCTACGGCTCCGATCCGACCGATGACACCGACACCATTCCCGACGGACTTTTCTTTGTCGTTCTTCCTTATGAAGCGGGAGAAGAGGTCACCCGGACGCTCGAGTTCAGCACGCTCATTGAGGCGATCGATGTGTTGCTGGTCATCGATGCATCGGGATCCATGGACGGCGAGATCGCACGGGTGCAGGAAGAGGTCAAGACCAATATCATCGACAAGATAAATGCGCAGTATGCCGATCCCGATTTCGCCGCTTTCGGACTGTCGCGGATCACCTTCGACGGTATCTCGAATTTCCTGCGCCAGAAAATGACGCTCAATGCCGATGAGATAAAGGCGAGCCTCGACAATATCATGCCGTTGTCCGAAGACAAGTTCAGCGTTCGCATCAGTGAGATGGCGAGCGAACCGATCTATCAGAGTTTTGCCGACGCGGCGTTCCATGGTCATGCGTCGCTCTGTCCTCCCGGGATGGGATGCATCGCCGAGGCGGAGATCGTCATTCCGGAGGCCGACTGCACCGGTCAGGTCGGTACGATAGGGCATGCCTGTTTCCGTAAGAAATCGATGCCGATAGTCATCTACATCACCGACGATGTTCATGAGGACTGTGATCCCGACAACAATCCCAACTTTGATCCCTATACCCACTGTGTCTGGCGGGTCGGCGCCGGTCTTGAGAACGGCCATACCTTCGATGAGGCGATCGCGATCATGGGGAGCAAGGGAGCCAAGTTCATCGGTATCGATACGTGGAACGCCCTGAACACCGACGGCTCCGCGACCGATGCCTCGGAACCGATGGACGACATGAAAAAGATGGCCGAATTGACCGGATCGTTCGATAAGAATGGCAATCCTTTCATTTACCACACCACCACCCCCGAAGGCGATGGGATGCCTCAACAGATAGGGCAGGCGATCCTCGACCTGACCACGTTTATAGATATGGACGTCACCACCGGCAAGATGTCGGACGACCAGTGCGACGGCATCAGCGCCGCCGAGTTCATCAAGTCGTCAACCACCGTCAAGGCCGATCCGACCACCGGCGTGAGCGGACAGACCACGACCACCTTCATCTCGGTTACGCAGGGGACCACCGTCTGGTTCGATGTTCATTTCTTCAACGACTTCTGCAAGAACACGACGACTGAACCGGCGGTCTACGATGCGCTGGTCACCGTGCTCGGCAACGGTTCATATCTCAGCAACCGACTCGTCAAGGTCATCGTCCCCGCCGCCGACGCGCAGTAGCTCTTCGCTCAAAAAAATGTTGACATAATGCGCTTCTTGGATACAAATGCTTCCCGCGTGGGGCTGTGGCGCAATTGGGAGCGCACTTGAATGGCATTCAAGGGGTCGACAGTTCGAACCTGTTCAGCTCCACCATTTTTTTTGTTTTGACGGTCGTTGAATAGACCCTTGACGGAGGATCCCATGGGAAGAGGCGATAAACGGTCCAAGAAAGGCAAGATCTGGCGCGCGTCGCACGGCAAGACCCGTCCCAGCAGCCAGAAGATCCGTTCCAACAAGAAGAAAGCGGAAGAGAAGTAGTTCTCAGCCCCGGCAAAAGGGCTTCTGTGTACGATATCACCTAAAAACCGAGTGCGGCGCCCGTCGCGAAAGTAGCGAGCCAGTGTTCTCCGCCGTAACCCGACTGTCCCATGTCGGCGAAGCCCTTTTCGCAGTGTATCCCGGCCAGCCGTTCATAGGCAGTCCGCCGCGGGTCGTTCGTCGGAAGGGCCTGCGCGATGCCGCTGAAGCTCCACGCCCGCTGGAGCATGAGGCCGATGAGATGGCCGATGGCGTAATCTTTCTTGTCGAGCACCACCGGCGGCGCCGAAAGGTTCTTGAATTGCGGCGATGCGGGGTCGGGTAGGAAGGCGGTCAGCCACGCGACGAACTCTTTCTGCGGCAGGATGCGCCGCAGGAGATCGGCCTCGGCGAGACAGGGCGATATGAAGTCGATGCCCGACGGTTCGTAGGCAACGGGACATTGGGTGTCGGCGAGATAGAAGTCGCGCGACCGGCTGACGATGACCTTTTCGAGTTCGGCGTCCTTCACCGTCCGGGCATAGTCGAGCATGTGGATGAGCGAGAAGGCGAGATTTGCGTGAACGCCGGTCCGAACCGGAAAGGAGAGGCGCGGCAGGTAGTCGCGCGTTTTCTCGGCGATGTGCGCGGCGAGTGGCCGGAGGGCGTCGCGCCATTTCAGGGCGTCGGGGTCGTTCCACCCTTCCAGTTCGGCGGCGAGCCGGAGGAGCCACGCCCAGCCGTAGGTCCGCTCGAAGGTCTTCCCGGGGCTCGACTTCAGGTATTCGACCTCTTTGGCGATCTTTTCAGGGGTCAGGTGCTCCGAGAGTTTCGCCCGTATCGCCGGGGCGTTCGCCATGCCGGGGAAATTTTTGAGCAGTTTCACCATCGTCCAGTGACCGTGGACCGATGAATGCCAGTCGAAACAACCGGCGAAGGCGGGATTGTTGAGCCGCGTCGGCTTGAGGTCTTCTTCCTTTTCATAGAGATAGCACTGCTTGTTCGGGTACTCGGTGTCGCTGCATTTGAGCGTGAGCGCCGCGAGTTCGGCCGCCTTTTGCGCATCGATAACGGGACAGGCTCCGGCCGGTTCAGGTGGCGGTGTCTGAACGAGGGGTGTTTCGGTGCGGCCACAGGCGAGAAGTGTACACAGAAGAAAAAAGAAAAAAAACTGTTTCATGGGACCTCCTCCGTCGGTTGGCTGGAGCATCATAGTGCGTGAGAATAAAAGATGCAAAGAAGATATCCTAAAAAGAGTATTGAATAAAGCGACAGGCAATTCGTCTTTTGCCCGCTATCGTTGACAAAAGCGGAACCAGAGGTATAGTACATGGCGTTTGTTTTTTTACTTCAGGAGGAGGTTTTCATGAAGAAGTTCCAGTTATTGACCGTTGCGCTCGTTATGGCGGCCTTTTTTGTGGTCGCGTGCGACGACAACAAGAAAGAAGATATCGATGATGTGGTTACCGACACCGATGAGGCCTCTGACGATCTGATCGACGATGCGGTGGTTACCGACACGACGACCGATACCGTTACCGACACGACCGATACGGCCGTTGCCGACGAGGATCTGCTCGCCGCAGACGATGACGTGGTTGCTTGCCCGGTGACCGCGACGGTTGAACACGACGGCGAAGAGCTGACCGCCGCCGCCGCGTGGACCGGTTCCCATCTCATTAAGGGGACGCTGTATGTCAAGGCGGCGTTGACGCTTGATGAATGCACCAAAGTGATCATGGAAGAGAACGCCAAGATCGTCATTCAGGATGGCGGATCGATGGTGGTCAGTGGTACGGCCGATCATATCGTTACCTTCGCTTCCGCCAAGGCGGCTCCTGCGGCGGGCGATTGGGCGGGTATCGAGATCTATGAGACCGCGTCGAGCGGCAACAGCTTCCAGTACACCGCCTTCTCCCACGGCGGCGGTGATGATTACGGCGTGATCTGGGTCGCGGGCGAAGCGTCGGTCGCTATCGACAACTGCCTGTTCACCGACATTCAGAAATACGGTATTATGTTCGAAAATGGTGCGGAGATAGAGAGTTTCACCGGCAACCAGTTCGCCGGGGTCGATGCTTACCCGATCTGGGTCGGCGCGAACGCCGTGGCGAAACTTTCCCCGATCGTCACCAACGATGTCACCGACCGCGTGCTCATACGGGCCGAGGATGTCGTTGATGCCGGTACGTGGAAGAACCTCTCGATCGGCTATGAGGTCGATTATCTCTATATCAACCAGCCGATCACGCTGGAAGCGGGAACCGCCTTCTACCTGAACCAGAACTCCCACTTCACCCTTCGTGACGGCGGTTCGCTCATCGCGGTCGGCACGGAACTCGCCCCGATAGTTTTCACCTCGGCGAAAGCGGCTCCGGGCGCGGGCGACTGGAAGGGCATCCTGATCTATGAGACCGCCTCGAATGACAGCGCTTTTGAGAATGTCATGTTCCAATACGGCGGCGGTGACGACTATGGCGTGATCTGGGTGGATGGCGGCGCGTCGGTTTCCATAGACAACTGCAAGTTCCACGAGATACAGAGCTACGGCATCACCTTCGAGAACGGCGCCGAGATCGGCAGTTTTACCGGCAATGAGTTCACCGTGGTCGACACCTATCCCGTTTGGATCGGCGCGAACAGTGTGCCGGCGCTCGACCCGATCGTCACCGATGGTTTGAGCGACGCCCTCGTGAAGGTCCGCGCCGAGGATATCGACGACACCGGTACTTGGCAGAATCTTTCGATCGGTTACGATATCGACTATCTCTATGTTCACAAGCCGATCACCATCGCGGCCGGAACGACCCTCTACCTGCATGACAACTCCCATATCACCATTCGCGACGGCGGCGCTCTTGCTCTTGCGGGTACCGAGACCGACCATGTCACCATCACCAGCTACAAGGATGTTCCGTCGGCGGGCGATTGGAAGACCATCCTGCTCTACAGCACCGGCAGCAACGCCGCCAACATCTTCACCTACGCCGACATCAAGTACGGCGGCGGCGATGACTACGGCCAGCTGTGGGTCGAGGACGGTGCGTCGGTGGTCCTCGATCATGTCGTTTTTTCGAACGGTCAGACCTGTGATGTCACCAATGATAACGGTGGCGCCACCATCACGGAGACTGCCAGCACGCTGACCGATTGCGTCATCTAAGCTAAGAGAATTTTACGAAGATCATGGGGCGGCCCGTTGCGGCCGCCCTTTTTTTAGATCAGAGCGTTACGAGAGCGCAGCCGCCGTCGCTTTTTTTGGTGACGGTATCGGTATCGGCGATCTCATCGGCGGTCAACTCATCGTCGGTCGCGATGCTGTCGTCGGCGGTGATGCTGTCATCGTCGCTTGCGGCGATGCAGTCTTCGGTGCTGGTGCGTGACGGGGTCGCCGCGATGTAGACCACCAAGCCTTCCCCGGCGAGATTCACGAACTGGAGATAGTAACGCGCTCCCGGCTCGAGTTTCTTCAACAGGTACTCGTTATTCTTGGGTTCCAGAACCGTGTCGACATCGACCGGCACCGGATAGTTGTTCAGATCGTAGTGGATCGGCTTGTCTTTGCGGGCGTAAAGATAATAGTAGGGGTTGCTGCCGCTGCCGGTCTGCGAATTGGCGTAGCCGGTACCGGTGACGGTAAGGGTGTCCATGCATTCGGGCATATCGATGTAGAACTGGACGTAGGCCGGCGCTATCTTCGTTTCGGTGCCCTGCACATCGGCCATGAATGAGGTCTCTGGTGCGCCGTAAGCGGCATCGGTCCCGCCGGAAAAGATATAGTCGACCTTTTGGGTGATGTCGCGCGCCCGTATCGGTTCGTTGAATCCGCGCTCTTCGAGTAAGGTCTCGACCGCGGTCTTGAGCGGGGCGAACTTCGGGTCGTTCTCGACCTCGGAGAGCATGATGGCGGCGTAATCCTGCGGGGTGGCCTGCGCGTCGGTGAATGACATCAGCATGCGGATGAAGAGGCGCGCGAAGTCGTCGCGGGTAAGACCTTTGGCGATCCCGGCCTGATAGAGCGCCCAATTGGTTCCGACGAAGGGGAGTCCGTCGTGGTGCGATTCACCGGTGAAGTCCTCGTTGATGAGATTCGCGTTGTCGGCGCGCCGCATGCAGTAGAAGCCATCCTCTCCTTTCTGGTAGCCCGCCATCCCGGCGAGTCCTTCTGATGCGTATTCGCCCAGACAGGCATCCTGCGACATGATGAAGGAGAAACTGTCGGCGATACCTTCGTTGATGCCGATGGGGACATTCGAGAAGCCGTACTGGTCGGCGAAGGGCATCGGGCTCAACTGAGAAGTGGTCGCTTCGACGGCATGGCCGAATTCGTGATAGACCACGTCGCCGTCATAGGCGAAATCGGTCTTGCTTCCCTGTCCGAAAACCATGAGGTCTCCCTGATAGGGAAAATCGGCGAAGAAAATATCGTTGAATCCCGGCTGGTTCGGCGAGAAGAAGGCGTTATCCATCGGTCCCAAACCGCCGCTCTGCGAGGGATACTGGAAGTTGGCGACGACGATAAGCGGATTGGGGTTCTCGGTCCCGGCCTTGTGGCCGCTCAGGTAATGGAATCCGTCGATCTCGAGTTCGCGCAGAAACTTATATATTTTTGAGGCATGATAGTACATCGATACCTCGGGATAGATGTCCTGTGCATCGAACTTGAGATCGAGTCCGTTCTGCCAGTCCTCATAGATGAAACTGCCGTTCTTGTTCTTATCGGCCATCTGCGTGGGGGTGCAGACCGGGATCTCGCCGTAGCCTTGCACGACGGTCGTTTTTCCCTCGTCGGGGCAGTTGGTGGCGACGATCGCGCGCACTCCCTCCGCATCGGCAACGGCGGTCAGTTTGCCGTCGGCTGGGTCTATCCATGGCAGTTCAACTTCGATGGGGGAGGGGTTTCGCAGGGGATTGGTTTCGAAGACCTTGGCCATGTCGGTCGGTTCGGCCGAACGGGTGTCGGTGCCGCCCGAAAGAAGCGCGCCGGTCCGCGCATCGACGTAGTGGAAGCGACCGTCAATGATCGAGGTCGGAGCGAGCCGCACCTTCCACGCCAGCTGCCAGTTGCCCCGGTGACGGATCACCCGCAGTTCGCTCGAGTGTTTCGGGGTGTTGGTCGTCGCGGTGCCGGTCAGTGCGGTGAGGGCGGTGCGAGCCGCCTGCGCGGCGCTGATGCGCGGCGTAGTGTCGATCGCTATCTTGCCCATGGCGTTGGTGATGCGGTATACTTTGCCGTCGCGGATGGCGACGGTCGTGGCGGCGCCGTCGACCGGAACGCCGTTGACCGTGTAGTCATAACGGAACACATGGATGCCGTCGTGGGCGATGTGTCGCGCGAGGGTCGGCCGCGCCATCGTCCCGGGGAGATAGGTCGGCAGGAATTCGCGGGTCATCCAACGGGAGACCGCCGTTTCGTCAGCCGCGAGCGCGATGCCCGGTGCGGCGATGAAGGTGGGAATGTCCTGCTTGAAGGTGATCTTCGGCGCCGGTACCGCAGCGGCGCAGAGCGACAGGGTCGATAAGATCAATAATGCCAGCAACGTTTTCTTCATGGGATACTCCGTATGTGGTGAGACAAAGATACACCTCTCATACCCACGATACGAGCAAAGAATATTCCGAGGTTATTATCCGAATAATGTCGGGGAGATGGATTCTTGCCTCTTTATTTGCGCATGAGCACGGTGTGTGGTAACATGCACCGTCTTTTTGCGAGGTGCATCATGAGTGAAAAACAGATCTCGGTCGTGCCGTTGGGCGGTCTGCGTGAGGTCGGCAAGAATTGTCTGCTGGTTATCTACGGGAGCGACGCGCTGATGATCGACTGCGGGATGGGCTTCCCGGGCAACGACGATTTCATGGACGACGACTTCTTCATCCCCGATTTCGACGCGATAAAGACGCTGGGTGTGAAACTGGCGGGGGTCGTGGTGACCCACGGTCACGAGGACCACATCGGGGCGATACCCTACCTTCTGCGCGACCACGATGTCCCGGTCTATCTGACCGAACTGCCGGCGGGTCTGCTCAAGGAGCGGATGGGGAAGGTGGCGCGCTACAACAATCTCGTCCCGCTGTCGGCGAAGCGCAAGACCGCCTTCGATGTCGGCCCCTTCAGCGTCAAGATGCTGCCGGTGCCCCACAGCGTTCCCGAGGCGAAGGCGCTCCTGATCACCGCAGGGCCCTTCACCCTCCTGCACACCGGCGACTTCAAGTGCGACGGCTCGGGTCATTCGCCGTTCTATAAAAAGGTCCCCGAAGATGTCGATATGATGTTCATCGACTCGACCAACATCGAGCGCGACGGGTTCTCGGAACAGGAGTCTGAACTGGTCCCGAACATCCGCAAACTCGTCGCGGCGGCCAAGGGGCGGGTCATCGTCACCGCCTTCTCGTCGAATGTCGAACGGATAAAGAACATCATCGAAGTGGCGCGCGAAACGGGCCGCACCGTGGGGCTCATGGGGCGCAGCGTCCACAACTACACCCGTCTGGCCCAACAGCTCGGCTACATCAAACTGCCCGGCAATGTCATATCCGACGAGTCGAAGTTCTCCACGATACCGGACCACAAACTGCTCATGATCGTGACCGGGTCGCAGGCCGAACCGCGCTCCATCATGAAGCGGCTCTCGCTCGACATGCTCAAGGCGGTGCCGCTGAAATACGGCGATACGATACTGTTCTCCTCGAAGATCATCCCGGGCAACGAGACCGCCATCGGCCGGATGATGGACACGCTGGTCGAAAAGGGGGTGAACCTCTTCTACGAGACGACCGTCGATATCCACGCGTCGGGCCACGGTCGGCAGGGGGAACTGCTCCTTGCGGCGCGCGAGGTCAATCCGCGGCTCATCATCCCGGTTCACGGCCATCTCCGGTTCATCGATTACCACTGCCGCCTGCTGGAGGGTGAAGGTTTCTCGTCCCGGCTCATCTCCGACGGCGATGTGCTGGTCTATACCAAACGCGATTCGGAACTGCGACAGAGGATCGATCTGCAGAAACGGATCGTCAGCAACTACGATCCCGATCTGGTCGACATCGAAACGATACGGGAACGGAAACGGATAGGCCGCGGCGGCGTCATGACGATACTGCTCGCGGTGAATCTCGTCGAAGGGCGGCTCATCACCCCGCCGCGCTTCATCACCGCCGGCATCGCGTCGGCCTCCGCGATGAAGAAGATACAGCACGAACTGCGCGACATGATCTACGAATACTTCGCCGACCGCAAGAGCGTCGACCGCGACGACGACGAGATAGAAGAGGATATCCGCCTCCTGTCGCGCCGCTATCTCATGGAACTCACCGACAAGAAGCCGGTCGTCACGGTACTGGTCGTGAAAGGGTGATGCGCGTCGGGGCTAGTGTAGTTTCTCCGATATCTCCCGTATCCGGTTTGCGTGCGCGAGGATGAACAGGATATCGTTCTCCTTCAGTTCGGTACTCCCCTTGGGCAGAAGTATGCGTTCCTCCCGGATGATGGAACTTATCAGCACATCCTTCCCGAGGGGAAGTTCCGATATCTTACTGCCGATGCAGAGGGCGTTCGGCCGGACATGGAGTTCGAACATGTCGATGTCGCTTTTTCGGGTGGTGTGCAGTTCGACCGTATAGGGCGAGGCCGCCTGTTTCGCCGCAGTAAACTTAAAAAACCGGGCAAGCGGCGCAAGCGTCAATCCTTGGAACAGACACGAAAGGAACACGGCGAAAAAGATGATGTTGAATACCATTCCCTGCGGATCGACATGAAAGGCGGCGGGGTAGGTCGCCAGCACGATAGGGACCGCCCCTTTGATGCCGCCCCACGCGACAAAGGCCTTCTCTTTCAGGGAATAGCCGAACGGTGCGGTCGACACGATGACGGCGAAAGGCCGGGCAATGAAGATCAGTAACACCGCGACCAGAAGACCATCCCGCCAGATGTGGACGAACTCGCGGGGGAAGGCCAGCAAGCCCAGCATGAGGAACAGCGAGACATTGCCGAAGGTCGATATGCCCTCGAGAAAATTGCTTACCCCGCGCTTGGCGGCGAATTCCGAATTGCCCAGCCAATAGCCCATGAAAAAGACCGCGATGATGCCGTTCGCCTTGAGCAGGTCGGCTACTCCATACGCGAGCAGGATCACGCCGACGATGAGCACATAATAATTGCCGCGGTTTTCCGATCTCAAATGGTCGAAGAGCAGTTTGGCGATGTGGGTGAAAGCGAAACCGAGCAGCATGCCGCCGGAGAACTGCCAGAGCAGGTCCGCGATGAACTGCGCCGTCGAGGCATAATTGCCGGTCAGCAGTTCCACGAAGGCGAGCGTCAGCAGTATGGCCATCGGGTCGTTGGCGGCCGACTCCACATTCAGCGTGGCCGAAAGACGCTCTTTGACGGGGTGCTGTTTGGTGATCATGAAGACCGCCGCCGCATCGGTGGAAGAGATGATGGACGCGATCATCATCGAATAGAGGAATCCGTAGCCCAAAATAAGATGGATGAGCGAACCGAGCACCAGCGCGGTGAGAACGACGCCGAGCGTGGCGAGCGTGATCGCGGGGGCGGCGACCTGTTTGAACTGCCGCTTGGTGGTGCGGAAACCGCCGTCGAAAAGAATGAATATGAGCAAAATGTCGGCTATCTTCTTGGTGAGTTCGGCATCGCTGAAGTAGAGCAGATTGAGCACGTCGCTGCCGACGATCAGGCCGATCGCGAGAAAGACGAGCAAAAGCGGAACGCCGAACTTTGAACTTATCTTGGTCGAGTAGACGGCCAATACGATCAGCACTGCGAAAAAAAGAAGCATCGATTCTCCGATTCGTTATCCGCATAGCGATAGTATCAGAATCGCGCCGGCAAGGCAAGAAGAGATCGCCTCTTTCGTTTCAGCCGCCCATCAGCACGATGGCGGCAAGCACCACCGCGATGGCGCCGTATTCGCGCCGCGTCGGTCTCTCGCCGAAGAGCGCCACGCCGCCGAGGGTGATCAGCGCGATGCTCCCGGCGCTGTAGAAGGGAAAGACCACCGATGCGTTCAGCGTCGCGAAGGCCTGTATCAGGAAATAACTGGAGAACAGATTCGGCACCCCGACGGCGATACCGGCAACGAATTCTTTCATGTTCGGTCTGCCCCGTTCCAGAAAAAGCGCCGCCGTCGCGATAAGGAAGGCGATGAAAAAAACGGTGAAGAGGAACAATTCCTTGTACTGCGGCAGGGCGTACTGCTGAAAGACCTTGTTCGAAAGTTCGGCCGATCCCACCGCGAGGAACATCAGGATGAGACTCAGGCCGACCTTCGCCTGCCCGCTCCCTTTGCCGCTCTGCGACAGGGCGATGGCGACGAAGGTGAGTATGATGCCGCCCCATTGCCACGCCGTGGGCCGCTCATGCCATAGGAGGACCGACACGAGGATGGGGATGAGTATGGCCGACTTCGAGAAGGCGCCGGTGATACCGACGCCGCTTTCGCGGATACTGCGCTGGATGCTGATGAGACCGAGGAAATAGAGCAGTCCCGACGGGATGCCCCAGACGATGGCCCACGCGCCGCCGGCATCGGCCGAGAAGATGCCGCCGCCCGAAAAGACCGATGTCGCCTCGGCGAAGAAGCTTCCGAAGATATCGCCCGAAGTACGGCCGGGGAGGAGCGTTCCCCCCGCGAGGATGACCGACAGCGCCGACGCGGCGAGGTAGTTGGCGGCCACGATGGGCATCCGGCGGTAGTCCCGTGATTCGGTGTATTTGAGGATGAGCGCCACGGCGCTGCTCGACAGTATCGCGCAGAAAAGAAATATCATGCGCAACGATAACGCGATGAGCGACGGAGCGCAATTTTTCCCCCTTTTTGACCGGCGGCCGTTTTTCTGCTATGATGCCCCGCACGGTTTGTGGAGGAAGTTCATGACGCTCGTGAAGTCGCGCAACAAAGTGATATTTGGCTGTCTGGGCGGCGTCGCCGAGTATTTCGGCTGGGATCCGACCATCGTCCGGGTCGCCTATGTGCTGCTGTCGATATTGAGCGCCGCCTTTCCCGGCATCCTCGTCTATCTCATTCTTTTCATCCTGATGCCGTCGGCCGACAAGGGGGTTTGACCGGGTGCGTTATCAGGAAGAGCTGAAGAACGGTTTCTTCTCGGCCGTCCAGTACGCGGTCGCCGATAAAGACGGGCTCGTCGGCGAAAAGGCCGAAGGGCTGACCGCCTTCGAGAACGGTTCTCCGGTGACCGAATGGACCATGTTCGACCTCGCGTCGCTGACCAAGGCGCTGTTCACCGCGCCCGCCTTTTATCTGCTGTTCAACAAGAGTGTCGTGCGACCCGAAGATACGCTCGATCGTTTTTTCCCCGGTCAGCGGCCGGTGCCGCTTCTGCGGCTCCTCAACCATACCTCCGGCTATCCCGCCTATGCCGAGTTCTTCCGCGACGGCCGGACGGGGGGCTATGAGGAGCGGCGTGCAAAGATACTCGCACGGATCGCGAGGATTAAAGACATAGAGCCGCCGGTCTACAGCGATCTCAACTTCATCCTGCTCGGCTTTGTGCTCGAGAAGATATTCAACGATCGCCTCGACGGGGTTTTTTCACGATTCCTTGACGAACTCAAGTTCCCGCAGGGACCCCTTTTATACGCGACGCGACCGCTCCTCAAACAGCATACCGCCGCGACGATGTTCTCGCCGGAACGACAGCGGGTCTGTCACGGCGAGGTCGAGGATGAGAATTGCTGGTACCTCGATGCGGCGGCGGGTCACGCAGGGCTTTTCGGGACCGCCGGTACGGTGGCCGTCTATCTCATGAAACTGCTTGATCAGCCGTGGTTCCGGTTCCACCTCGGCAATCTCGGCGGCGCCGGTTTCGACCGTCCGCAGGGGAGCGATTCACACTATGGTCGCAATGCCCATGCCCGGATGATCGGCCATCTCGGCTTCACCGGCACGGCGTTCCTGATCGATCCGGAGAAAGGGCGTGCCGCCGTCGTCCTCACCAACCGCACTCACCCCGACCCGAACAAAGAGAACTGGCGCGACCGGATAAAAGCGGTGCGTCAGGAACTCTTCGATACGCTTCTGCCGGTCTAGGGGTTAAATCAAGTCTTTGCTGATCCCGCCAAGAGGTTCGCGAGTGCTTCGGAAAGTCCCATTTTCTGGGCCCATTCGTTCAGATAATTCACGTCTAGAATATCACGCTGAACCTCGAACACGCGGAGCGCATCGAGCATCTGTTTCTGACTACCGCCCGAAAGCTTTGACCACCTCAACTTGGCAAGAATGGTGTCTTCCGGGGCGGATACATAAAGGGGCCCGCCGAACAGCTCGATCTTTTGCCTGCGCGAGAAGCGGCTCACATCAAACGAACTGCCGGTCAATATCCAGAAGTCGACCTTGTCGCCCTCTTTGTTGTCTATCAGATTGAACATTTGATCGTTGAGGATCGCCTGCCGTATCATCCGCTCGTCAAGGTAATAGCGCGGGTCGGTGAACGATGCGGTCAGCGCCGGGATATCCTCTTTACGGATCGAAACGATGATGTCGATGTCGTGAGAAGATCGGGGTTCGCCTTGAATGCTCGAAACCACCGAGCCGGTCAACATATACGGGATGCTGCACCGGTCAAGGACCGAAACGACCGTTCTTAGGAGTTCTTGTTGTGACATGCTTTCAACTGTTCGACGAAAAGGTGCTGCAAGGATTCTTCGTTCAGTTCAGGATGCCGTTGCTGCAATCCCGCTTTGAGAAGATCGCGGCTGAACGCGGTAAGTTCAAAGCTCTTGAGCAACCGTTGTTCGGGCGTCATACTCCGCAGTATAGCAATGTAGCGGTCGTGATTCGGCCGCATTTTGCGATCATTGATCAACGTCTGCATCCGCTGTTCCCTCAAACTGGACAAGGGCATTCTACAATACGGACCTTTTTTGTCAACAGGAAGGCTTCCGGCAAATTCTCAGCTTGACACTAGTGAGGGAGATCTATTCTTGTTCGAAATAGCCTCTTAAAGTCCCAGCCAAGGATTTTTAACGCCCCGGCTCTCTTTTTTCCTGCATCCAGTAGCCTTTTTGCGGGGGAAACACGACCATGAAAAACATTAATAAAGACAATGAATTGATAAATCTTTTAAAAAAAGTTCTATTTGGGGGAATCCTTTTCTTCAGAAATTGTCTCTTATAACTAGGAAACGTGTTCGTTAAAAAAAATGCTGAGGTATCCGATGAATCAGACAAAGTTACTCATGTTGGCTCTCGCGGTATTGTTTGTCGCCTGCGGAAACGACTCTTCGCCAAAAGATTCTGAGGCTACCATAACCGATGGCGACGATGTCGTCCTTGTCGTTGACGATGGCGACGAACTCCTGAACGATGCCCACGAAAGCCCCGACGAAGATATTCTTGCCGTTGAATGTCACTCTACAAAAGACTGCGGGGAGAATGAGGTGTGCGATCCTTATGGCGACTGCGTCTGCGATCAGCGTGTTCGTTTGCCGCTCAAATATGATGGCGTCGATTGCATGGGGGCAGACGATCTGCCGTATATCTTTTGCAACGGAAAAGTATTTTCAATCATGTTGAGCGATGGCCCCGAAATGAAAGGATATACCACGATTCTGAAAAAAGGAGAAGAGGCATACATAACCTGTGCCTGTGTTCCGGGATTCGAGGGCGAATTTTGCGAAAGATCCTTGGAGGGGTATCCCGACAAACTCCCCCACTATCCGGGCGAAGTGAGTAGTATAGAGGAATATAAAAAGTTTGATTCGCTTTACAACGATCCCGAGCCGAACTGCGTCGATGAAAACGATTGCCCCGAGGGAATGATCTGCGGCGAAACTGGTCTTTGTGAATGTGTCGGGCCTATAGAATTCAAAGATAATCGCTTAAAAAATATTATTTTTAGCGAATTGAACAAAAACACCGAAGATTCTGTTACCGGTGCAGAGTTAAACACCCTTAAAGAAATTCCGCTCGACAATTTTTACGATCTTTCAGGGATCAAATGTCTCCAGCGATTGCGGAATCTTGCGGTTGTGTTGTTTGATAACGGTACCGATCTGAGCGAAATAAGATATCTTAAGAATTTACAACGGCTAACCATCTCTCAGCGCGAAGACGTATATGGAGAGCAACCCTGCGATCTTTCTTGGGTTGGCGACTTGAAAAATCTTCTGGAGCTTGATCTTACGCTGAACTACACCTGTTTGCCGAGTCTTAACGCGGCAGAGATGCCTCCTTTCGTAACTTCTTTTGAATTATATCTGGAGCCTTTTGAAGGCGATATGACTACTGCCGATTTCTCTTTTGTTGGACAGTTCGAACACCTATCGTACTTTACATTGAAATCCTATGATTACGCAGGAGCTGATTATGTGACTTTCCATTTTGATCTGGCGCTTCTCGCGAAAAACAAGTTTTTGCGTTGGATCATCTTGGAGAATCCCTATGGAAGCGCATCGAATCCCGCCACGATAAACGAATTCAAGTTGCTCCACACACTGAATCTTCTTACCGCCACCTCCATAAAGGAGCTACAGCCCAACGAAAAGGTCCGTTATGCATTGCTGAGCGGCGACACCGCCGATGCGCCGATAGCCGAACGGTTCCCCCGATTGCGCTCATTAACCATTCGCGATTACTTCGGGGTGTTCGATTTCAAGAATCTTGAAGGGGCCGATCTGTTCGATTTTGCCTTCTTGGGCAACTACACCGATTTTAATTCCCCGTATGCAGGATACGGCGAGATACTTGCCGGAATGAAGAATTTGAGAAGATTACTCTTTTTCCCCATCACCGAGCCGGAAGAGACCTACTGGATGAAAGACAAGAAATATCTCAACTATCTACGCATCGATGCCGACAACAACGATCTGACCTACGAGGAGATCAAAGATATTTCCGTAGTCGCCGACATGCTCTATCTTACCTATTACGATGACGATGTGTGGGGCGCGACCACCTTGCAACCTTTTGTCGATAACTGCAAGAACGGCGGGGCGCTCTGCCGGAACGATGCGGCGGCATTCAGCCTCGCCCCCGATGGGGCCAAAGGAGTATTACTGTGGCATCATCCGTTGGACAAGAAGGAAGAGACGGATAACATCACCTACCTCGAAGAACACGGCGTCAAAGTGATCATCAATCAGGATCCGGAATAACGGGTCAGCCTCTCTTTTCCTGCATCCAGCGGACCACTTTGACGATAAGACGGCGCGGGATGAAGCGCCCGATGGTGGCGAGCAGTTTGTTGTTGAAGCCGTGGACCGCGAGTACCGTGCCATCCATCAATGCCCGGTAGCCGTAGTCGGCGACTTCCGGCGCGGTGGCGACATGACTCTTCTGGAATATCCGTGAATGGTTGAAGTCGGCGCGTGCGGCGAAATTGGTGTGGACCGGACCGGGGCAGAGGCAGGTCATCGTGACGCCGGTGCCGGTCAGTTCCTCGGCGACTGCCTCGGAGAACGACAGGACGAAGGCTTTGGTCGCGTAGTAGACCGCCATGAGCGGGCCGGGCTGGAACGCGGCGACCGAGGCGAGCTGGAGGATGCGGCCGCTTTTCCGCGCCACCATGCCGGGAAGAAATAACCGGGTGAGGGTCACGAGCGTCGCGACATTGACCTGCACCATGTCGTCCATCTTTTGTGCAGGGGATTCATGGAAGACACCGTAGTTGCCGAAACCGGCGTTGTTGACAAGGTATTCGATGGCGATGCCTCGTTTCTCTATCTCGCCGTATAGTCGGTGCGCCTCGCCCGGTTTCGAGAGATCGGCCGGGATGACGGTGACGGCGATACCATATTTTGCGGTCAGTTCTTCGGCCGCTTTCCCCAGCGCCGCTTCGTCGCGTGCCGTGATGACGATATCTATTCGGTCGGCGGCGAAGCGGTCGAGCAGTTCGCGGCCGATGCCGCTTGAAGCGCCGGTGACCAGAGCGACTTTGTTCATGGATGCCTCCGCAAAAGGGTTCGGACAAGCATAGAGGAACGGCGTGAAAAAGCAACAGCGCCGTACTTGCTTTCGGGCCGCCCTTGCGCTAAAGTCGGCCGGTACGGAGGAGGATCATGGGCGCCGTCACGATCACTGGCCATACGATAGAACTTTTCTCGTTCGATCTCTGGGAGACGCTCATATCGGAGGCGGAGGAACCGCTGCGGCAGAAGGAGCGGGCCCGGATCATCGCCGAAAAGGTCGGGGTCTCTTCCAGCGCGGTGCACACGGCGATACAAAAGGTATCGAGGACCTTCACCGAGGTCTACTACCGCGAAGGGCGGACGATGCTGACGCTCGAACGGCTCGATCTCATCCTTGAACGGCTCGGCAGAACGCTGTCGGCTGCGGAACGCGAGGAGACGGCGCAACTCTTGAGCGAGGCGTCGCTCACCATAGCACCGCCGCTCATCGAGGGGGCAGCGAAGTTTCTCGAACTCCTCAAAAAGAACGGCGTCGCGATCACGCTGATATCGGATACCGGGTTCAGCCGCGGCCGCGAGATGCGGATACTACTTGAACGGTGCGGCATTTTGCATCATTTCGATCTCTGTCTTTTCTCCGATGAGGAAGGGGCGGCCAAGCCGCGTCGGGAGCTTTTCGCGAAAATAGAACAGGGTTTCCCGCATATCCCGTCGTCCCGGATGCTTCACATGGGCGACAACCCGTTGACCGATATCGCCGGGGCGGAACGGTCGGGTTGGCACACCATTCTTTTCCAGCGCAGCGACGAGGTCCGGCGGATCCATCAGAGCGATCGGCGCGACCTGTTGCGGGTCGGTTCGTACGCGGAACTCACGATGCTGATCGGTTCATAAACTTTTTCTAGACATGCTTCTTGGCGAAGCGGTGGAAACTGATCGCCGCGATGAGATAACAGAAGGCGGCGAGGGTGAATACGAAGGTAAAGCCGTAGGCCATCGCGAGAATGATGGAGAGTATCGAGCTCACCACGCCCGCGACGCCGTTGACCGCCATCGCCCACGGTATGAACCCGGCGTTTTTCTCACCGACTAGGGTAAGTCCGGTCGGGAAGAAGATGCCCATCATGAAGCCGAGCGGCGCAAGCAGCAGGAAGGATATGAATAGGCGCAGCGCGAAGGAGGAATCGAGGAACAGGTGGGTGAACCACGGTACGAACAGAGCGTAACCGAGGACGAGAAGCGGCATGACGACCGCAAGCATTTTGTAAAGTTTCCGATCCCCGAGAGTGATCAGCAGTTTTTTGCTGAACAGCGCCCCGACACCGGCGCAGAGCAGCAGGATACCGATGCTTGCCGCTATCGCGTCGGAGGGATTGCCGAGGAACAGGACGAACTGTTGGATGAGCGCTATTTCGATGAACATGAATCCGATACCGAGCATAGAGAAATAGAGTATCTGCAGGTGCGGTGAATAGACCCGTTCTTTCGCTCCCATGAAGAAGAGCGGAGCGACGATGAGCAGTAGCGAGAAAAGAAGCGACTGGACCAGCGACAGGAACAGGACGAGGATGCCGATCGGCATTTTATCAACCAGCGATCCGCCGTCGCCCCAGTCGGCGGTGAAGAGATGTTTCAGGGTGTAATAGTGGAAAAAGAACGGCTTATCGTCGTTGACCGGAGTGATGTCGTATTCGTAGTTTTTGATGAATTCGGACTCGGTGCCGCGCGACACGGCATCGAAATAGCGCAGGAAGGATTTCCGTATGTGATCCGCTCCGTCAGGGACGAAGAAGGGAGGGGTTTTGAATATCGGGTTCCAGTAGTCATCGGGCGCCTCGAAGCCGGGGGCGTAGATGATACGGTTGCGCGGTGTCTCGCTGGTCCGTTCCTCTATCTGCGCGATCTCGACATAGGTGAAGGGGCGAGTCTTGACCAGTACCGCGCCCAATGCTCCGTCGCCGATGATGACGATATGTTTTTCCGGTTCGCTGATGCCCATCGCGCGCAGAACCTCGACCATCTCGGTGCAGAGCCGCAGGGTTTCGCGCGGCGGCCAGAAAAGCCAGCGGATGATCGATACGGTGCCGTCGGGCGAGAGATGCTCGAGGTATTCACGGATGGCGTCGGTCGTATAGAGATAACTTTCGCTGAGCACGTAGGCGCCGCTGGCGAGCGCCGTCCAAGTGTCGACGCCCGAAAGCTGGATGATGTCGTAGCGGTCGGAGGCGCGGCGAATGAAACTGCGGCCCTCGCTGTGAACGACGGTCACCCGCGGATCCTGATAGGGGCGCCCCACATAGTCGGCGTAGTGATCGCGTGTCACTTCGATCATCGCCTTGTTTATCTCGACGCCGGTCACCGCCGTGGCGCCGTTGTGGAGCGCTGTGATGATATCGGTGCCGCCGCCGAGCCCGACCACGAGCACGTTGGGTTTCTCATGGGTCAGGTAGGCCGACGAATAGAGCGACAGGCCGATACGCGCATAGTCGAAAGTGCCCGGCGTACTGACCGAGGGGAAGTCGTACAGCAGTGTGTAGGCATCGCCGTCTATCGTGATGACCTTGTTCTTGAGTTCGGGGAAGTAATTGAAGAACTCCTGCGACCGTTTGTTCGAGAAGACATCGATGCGCGCGACGCGGTCCCACGAGGTCCACTCTATCACCTGTCCGGCATCGAAAACGCGCCCCATGCCGAGCGCTTTTGAGGGGGGCGATTCGATGGGGAACAGAACGAAACGGGCCGGGAAGAGGATGATGATGAACAGAGCGATGCACCCGGAGGTCAGACGTGCGATGCGGTTGTCGGCCGCCGCGGCGAAGCAGAAGGAGGCTACGAGCGCCGATGCCGCGACGATGAGTATCGCCCCTTCGCCGCCGAACCGTTCCAGCAGGAAAATGACCACGAAACCACCGATGGCCGATCCGGCCAGATTGACCAGATACAGGACGTTGATCCGCTCCCGGGCGATGCGGAACAACAGCGATATCGCGATCCCGGCGAAGAAGTAGGGGAAAATAAGCGCCATGTAATACAGGAACACGTACCCGAGCTGGAGGACCTTGTCGGTCATATAGGTGTCAAGAGGGATACGGACGACGATCGCTAGAGAGAGGATCGTCGAGATGCCGAAGAGCGCCGCGTGGAGTGCGAGGCTCAGGTAGGGTCGCTCCGGTTCTTTCTTGCGCGTGGCGAGCCACGTTCCGGCGGCGCTCATCCCCATCATGGCGACCGTGATGACCATATAGGCCAGATGGTGCCAGAGGGTGAACGAAAAGATGCGCGTCTGCAGGATCTGCAACGCGAGGATGCCGACCGATATCAGGAATAAACCGATAAGCGCCATGCTGCCTCCGTTCAGTCGGTGACCAAGGTGCTAGGCCTCGGAGACCGTGAAATGTTCCCGGTGGATCGTGCCGTCGCTTTTGAGATCGACCATGACCTTATGAGCGCGGCACGCCTCTTTGAATTCCTTGCTGAAGGCGTGTTCCAACATAAAAATGATATCGGGGTGCGCCTCGACACGGAAGCGCCGCACGTTGTAGAGTTGGTTCTGCCGCAGTATCTCGCGCACTATCTTGAACCCGACCGATTCGCGCGACAGTATATGGGCGGTGCCGCCACAGTAGGGGCATGATTCGGTGAGTGTCGCCAATGCGCTTTCGCTCGTCCGTTTCCGCGTTATCTGGATGAGTCCCAGCCGGGTGAACTGGTAGACGGTGTTCCGGGCCGGGTCGCGCTCCAATGCCGATTCGAGCGCCCGGATGACCTTCATGCGGTTGTTGTGCTGCCGCATATCGATGAAGTCGACCACGATGATGCCGGCGATGTTGCGCAGACGGAGCTGGTAAGCGATCTCGTCGGCCGCCTCGAGGTTGGTCCTGAATACCGTCTGTTCGAGCGATCCGGTGCCGAGGAACTTGCCGGTATTGACATCGACCACCGTCAGTGCTTCGGTCTGTTCGATATAGATGAAACCGCCGCTTTTCAGCCACAGCTTCTTCCCGAGCGTCTTGTCGATCTCGGCCTCGATGCCGTAGTATTCGAAAATGGGGTAGGGAAGATCGTACAGCCGCACCGCCGACTTTCGTTCCGGTATGAAGGCCGAGACATACTTGAGCGCCTCGTCATGGTCATCCTTGTCGTCGCAGATGATGTCGCCCAGATCGTCGGTGTAGGTGTTCTTTATCGCCTCGACCACCGGGCTGACCGCCTCGGAGATGAGCTCTTCGTTCTTTCCTTTCTTGAAGTTGTCCTGCACCGTGCGCCACTTCTTGATGAGCTGGACGATCTCGCGCTCGACGATCTGGCGCGAGGCCGATCCGGCCATGGTGCGGATGATGACGCCGTAGCCTTTTTCGACCGTTTTGCGGGCGAGATCCTGTAGGTCGCGCCGCACCTCGGGGTCGTGGATCTTCTTCGATACGCCGATGTGGCGGATGGTCGGCATGAGCACCGCGAAGCGGCCGGTGAGCGTTGCGTGGGTGGTGAGCCGCGCCCCCTTCTGGCCGATCGGCTCCTTGATGACCTGCACGATGATCTGCTGCCCTTCCTTGACATATTCGGGGATCGGCGCGGCGGCGGCCGTTTCGCCGTTGCCCTCTTCCTCCCCCTCGTCGTCGTTCAGGTTCTTCTCGAACTCCTCGTAACTGATATCCTGCCGCAGGTCGCGCAGGTAGATGAAACCGGTCCGCTCATGGCCGAACTCGACGAAGGCCGACTGCATCCCGTGGACGATCCGCTTGACGGTGCCGCGGTAGAGGTTGCCCAGACAGTTCTGGTCGCTCGTGCGGAACAGCGAGAATTCGACGAGCCGTCCCTCTTCGAGTATGGCCATCCGTTTCTCGCCCGGTATCGAATTGACGATGATGCGACGGTCCATGTCAGCCGGCCACGATGGGGCTTTTCTGACGCATGAAACGGACCGGCTTGTCGGTCCGCAACTCTCCGAGTTCCTTTTCGATCTCGTCGAGCATGCTCGGCTTCATGTGGAAAACCCACACCGGCACGTTGCGTTGTACCTGCGCCAGTTCGGACTCGAGGTCCTTCGGCGTCAGATGTTTGGAGTTCTTCGCGATGACGGCCAGCCGGTTGGGGAACGAGGTCTCCCAGCAGAGGGCGCGGAGATTCTCTTCGGCATTGAGCGCTTCGATGAACCGCGGACAGCGGCAGGTGTCGCCCGAGTATCCGATGCTGACCCCCTCCTTGCGCAGGATGAAGCCGACCGACTCGACCACGTGATCGACCTCGATGGGGAGGAATTCGACGCCGTCCACCGTGAACGGCTTGCCGAACTCGAAATACTCAAAGGTGATTGTCGGGGTCCCCTTGCCGGGGAGTTTGGTGAAATCGGGCCAGATGAGGTCGTTGAAGATATGTTTCTGTATCTGTTCGGCAATTGTCCGTGTGGTGTGGATGGTGAACGTGTGAAAGCCGTAGGAGAGCATGAAGTCGGAAAGGGTCGGCAGGTCCTTGACATGGTCATAGTGACTGTGGGTGACGACGATGTGTTTTATCTTAAGCAGTTCCGGTTTGGACATGTTGGAAAGTATCGCCCCGGCGTCGATGAGGGTCGAGGGGGTGACGCGCATCGAGATGCACTTTTTTTCCTCGAGGTCGCTACCGTAACAACCGAGCGGAAGAATCGTCAGCATAGAAGCCATTCAAAAAAAATTAGACAACACTACATTGACGTTAGGGATAAGTCAAGAAAAGGATAAGAGCTTCAGGAGTTCTTCGGAGGAGAAGGGTTTCGCGAGGAACCGCAGTTCGAGCCGCGCGACGGCCTGCCGTTCGCGGTCGGGCAGGGTGTCCCAGAGATGGCCGCTGGTCAGAACGATGCGAAGCGCGGGGTCTTTTTCCCGGAGAAGGGCGGCCAGTTCGATGCCGCTCATGAGGGGCAGCCCGCGGTCGATGACGACCGCCGAGAAGTCTCCCGCCGCCTCGAAGCGCTCGATCGCCTGCCGGGCGTCTCCGGCCGTTTCCACCGTGAAGCCGAGGGCGCGGAATAGGTCGGCGAAGCAATCGACGATAGTGGCGTCATCGTCCACGAACAGGATGCGGGGCACCGGTTTTCTCCTCAATTGAGTGAACGGGTCGTTCTCGATGATATACGGCATCCGGAAGGGAGTCAATCATTTTATTTGGGAAGGCTCTAACAAATAAAAAAGTTGACAATGTTTTCATTATTGGTTATTAGGACTCTTCCCCCTCGCCATGGGCCGGGGTTTATATAGGTTTTTTTAGTAACGGTCGGAAGCCGCAGGGCTTTTCGATATTGTGGAAAAAGAAGTCCTGAGAAAAGATATACGCGCAAAGCGGCGCCTTTTAAGCGATGCCGAGGTGTCCGAAAGAAGCCGCCGTATCATCGAACATATCGTTACCAGTCATCTTTTCGGTTCCGCGACGAAGGTGGCGCTTTACCATCCCTTCCGGAACGAGGCCGATCTGCGCGGGATGTTGAACGACCGGCGCAAAGAATTCTATTTCCCCCGAGTGACGGCGGGGACCAGAGTGCTCGATTTCCACCGGGTCGGATCGGTCGACGAACTGATCGACGGCTATCAGGGGATACGGGAGCCCGCAGCAACCGCGCAACGCTGTCCGGTGGCGGCCATCGATCTTTTCCTCGTGCCGGGGGTCGCTTTTTCCCGGGCGGGCGAACGGATCGGCTACGGCGGCGGCTACTATGACGCGACCCTGCGGGAACGGCGCCCCGGCGCCCCGGCGATCGGCGTCGGGTTCGATCTGCAGATAGTGCCGGAAGGTTTTTCTGATGAATACGATACCGCTATAGACGGATTCGTCACCGAATCCGGGATGATGCTCACTAACCGAAAGTAAAAGGAGACCACAGTGGACGCGACTACTATCATTATGTTGCTGGTCGGACTGGTCCTCGGAGCGGCGTTCTGCTATATGGCGCTGAATCTCGTTTTCAAGACGAGAACCGAAAAATGGCGCAAGGATGCCGAAGAGGCCCGCTCGAAGTCCGAGGAGATCCTGAGGAGCGCCGAACTCAAGGCGCAGGAGATGCTGCTTGAGGGGCGCAAGGAGACCGACCGTCAGAAGAACGACCTGCTCCGCGAGTTCAAGGAGCGGGAGAAACGCCTCAACAAAAAGGAGGAGCAACTCGACGCCCGCGACGAACTGCTCGTCAACAAGGAGAAGGACCTCAAGAACGTCGAGAAGAAACAACTCGACACCGAGAAATTCCTTGAGAACAAGTCCAGGGAGATCGAGGCGACGCGCGAGAACATCCGACTCGAACTCGAACGGATCGCCGGCATGACGCAGGAAGAGGCGATCAACACCCTCGTCCAGAAGATCGAGGACGAGGCGAAGCATCAGGCGGCCAAGAAGATCAAGTTGATAGAGGATGCGACCACCGAGGATGCGGAGAAAATATCCAAGAACATCATCGCGACCGCCATCCAGCGTTACGCCGGCGAGTATGTGGCGACCGGCACCGTGACCACCGTTACGCTCCCCAGCGACGAGATGAAGGGACGCATCATCGGCCGCGAAGGGCGCAATATCCGCGCCATCGAGGCGACCACCGGCAGCGACCTGATCATCGACGACACTCCGGAAGCGGTCGTCATAAGCGACTTCAACCCGGTCCGCCGCGAGATCACCCGCATCACCCTTGAGCGGCTCATCGCCGACGGCCGCATCCATCCCGGCCGCATCGAGGAGCTTTTCAACGCCGCCACCAAAGAGGTCTGGAAGGGGATCAAGGAGGCGGGCGAGCAGGCGCTGTTCGACCTCGGCGTCCACAAGATGCATCCCGAACTGGTGCTCCTCATCGGGCGGCTCAAATACCGCACCAGCTACGGCCAGAACATGTGGAAACATTCGGTCGAATCGGGTTTCTTCGCCGGCATGATCGCGGCCGAGATGAACTATAACATCAAAATGGCCCGCCGCGCCGGGCTCCTGCACGATATCGGCAAAGCGGTCGACCACGAGCAGGAAGGCTCGCACGCCTCTTTGGGCGCGCGGCTCGCCGAGAAGTACGGCGAGGCCAAGAAGATCGTCACCGCCATCGAGGCGCACCACAACGAGATCAAACCCGATTCGGTGCTCGACATGATCGTCATGGCGGCCGACGCCCTTTCCGGCGCCCGCCCCGGCGCTCGCCGCGAGATGGGCGACGCCTACGTCCAGCGCCTCACCGATCTCGAGAACATCGCCAACGCATTCCCGGGGGTCGACAAGACCTTCGCGATACAGGCGGGCCGCGAACTGCGCGTCATGGTCGATGCGTCGAAAGTGCGCGACGAGGATGCCTATGTCATGGCCAACGATATCTCCAAGAAGATAGAGTCCGACATGACCTACCCCGGCCAGATCAAGGTGGTGGTCATCCGCGAGACCCGCGTCATCGCGATGGCGCAGTAACGGGGTATCGATGGCCTCTCTGCGCATCCTCATGCTCGGCGACATCATTGGGCGCCCCGGTCGGAAAATGCTCCTGCGCCTCCTTCCCGGCTATCGCACGCGGCACGGCATCTCGTGCGTCATCGCCAACGGCGAGAACTCGTCGGGAGGCATGGGTATCCAGCGCGACGCGATGGACGATCTGTTCACCGCCGGGGTCGATGTCATCACCACCGGCAACCATGTCTGGCACCGCAAGGAGGTCCACGAGCTCCTGAAGAAAGAGCCGCGTCTCCTACGGCCCGCCAACTACCCCGCCCGCTTGCCGGGTCTTGGACATGTCGTGGTTGAACGGGGTGGTGTAAAGATCGGCGTACTCAACCTCCTCGGCCGCGTCTTCATGGAACCGATGGATAATCCCTTTGAGGTCGCGGAGCGCGAACTGACGCTGCTGCGCGAAGCGGGGGCGCAGAGCATCCTCGTCGATTTCCACGCCGAAGCGACGGCGGAGAAGGAGGCGATGGCTTTTCATCTCGACGGCCGGGTGTCGCTTCTGGCCGGGACCCACACCCATGTGCAGACATCGGATGAAAAGATATTCCCGGACGGGATGGGCTACATCACCGATCTGGGGCGGTGCGGGTCGTTCTTCTCGGTGCTCGGCGTCGAGTATCCGGCGAGTCTGGAGGGGTTTCTTACCTGCACCAACAAAAAATTCACTCCGGCGAAGGATTCACTTATGATGGAAGGCGTTATCGCCGATATCGACCCGGCGACGGGCCGGGCGGTGCGGATCGAACGGATTCGGGAACAAGCGGAGGCGCATGATGAGTGACGAACGGGTACGCCACGAACTGGATCAGCTGAAGGCGGGCATCATCGATCTCTACACCGAGGAGGATCTGGTCAAGAAGATGACCCGGTTCCACCGCGAGGGGAAACCGATGGTCGTCAAGGCGGGCTTCGATCCCACCTCCAGCGATATCCATCTCGGCCATACGGTGCTGATGAACAAGATGCGCCAGTTTCAGGATATGGGCCACCGCGTTGCCTATGTCGTGGGCGACGCCACCGCGATGATCGGCGATCCGACCGGCCGCAACAAGACGCGCAAGGTGCTTACCCGCGACGAGATACTGGAGCACGCCAAGACCTACGCGACGCAGGCCTTCAAGATCCTCGATCCGCAGAAGACCGAGATGGTCTTCAACTCGACATGGCTGTTCAAACTCGACTTCATCAAGCTGATCGATCTCACCTCGAAATACAATGTCGCCCGGATGCTCGAACGGGAGGATTTCAAGAACCGCTTCAAGAGCGGCGACTCGATATCGGTCCACGAATTCCTCTATCCGCTCGCGCAGGGCTACGACTCGGTCGCCCTCAAGTCCGATGTGGAACTGGGCGGCACCGATCAAATCTTCAACCTGCTGGTCGGGCGCAAACTGCAGGCCGACTACGGGCAGGAGCCGCAGGTCGTAATGACGGTCCCCCTGCTGGTGGGACTCGACGGCACGCAGAAGATGTCGAAGTCCTACGGCAACTACATCGGCGTCACCGAACCGGCCGACAGCATGTTCGCGAAGGTGATGTCGATATCGGACGATTTGATGTGGAGCTACTACGAACTGCTCACCACCGTCCCGGTCGAGGATATCGCGGCGATGAAGAACGGTATCGCCAACGACACGGTCCATCCGCGCGACTGCAAGGTCAATCTCGCCCTCTTCATCACGGCGCGGTTCCACGGCGAACCGGCGGCGCGCGAGGCGAAGGAGAACTTCTACCGCGAGATACCGTCCAACCTCGCCGAGTACAGCGTGACGTTGCCCGACGGCGGACTGGCGTTACTCGATCTCATCGCCAATCTTGCGTTCGTCGAGAGTAAATCGGACGCGCGCCGGATGATACAGCAGGGTGGCGTCTACATCGACGCGAACAAGGTCTCCGATGTCGCGCTCAAGATAACTTCAAAAGACTCCTTCGTTCTGAAGGTCGGCAAGAAGAAGATCGGCCGGGTCAATTTCAACTAAACCGGTGGATAACACCATGAGAACGGCTTTCCTTTTTTCTTTTGTCTTTGCGGTGATGGTGTCGCTGTTATCCTGCGACACCGGAACGAAAATGAACACCGATAGCGACGCGGCGACCGATGACATCGTCGTTCCCGACGACCTGCTCGTGACGGATCAACCGTCTTTTGATGATGACGAAGCATATCCGGATGATCTGAGTGATTTGGAACAACCGGACACAGCGGCAGTTGATACGCAAGAGCCCGATGAAATGGAGGACTCGCTGACCAGCGACATCCCGCCCGACGAGATCGTCGATGGGATCGTCCCCGACACGGTGGATGTTCAGCCGGATCCCGATCTTGTGGATGAAGACACGCTGGATATTGACCTGACTGACGAAGATGCCATCGACACAGACATGATGGACGAGGACATTGCCGATGTTGATCTGGTAGACGAAGATGCCGATGCGACCGATAACGACATGGTCTATTCCGGTATCGTTTGTACCGGTCAGACAAAGTGCTATGATAACGGCGAGGCGATGACCTGTCCCTCCGTTGGCTTGGATCTTTACGGACAGGATGCCCAGTATGCCGTTCTCGGCTACTGTGTGCCGAAAAGTTATACCGTCAGCGGGATCGCACCCGAAGAGATCGTGACCGACAACAACACCGGACTCCAGTGGCAACGAGCGTTTTTGAGCGGCCGCTCCTCTTGGAATGATGCTCTACTGTATGCTTGTGATGGTGTCGCCTATGGTGGATTTAACGACTGGCGACTGCCGAGCGACCGGGAACTGGAGAGCATCGTCGACTATGGCCGTTATAACCCCTCGATAGATACCGAGGCCTTCCCCGACACCTCTTTCGTTGAACATTGGTCATCCCTCGTCCGGGCCGACAATGCCGAATATGCGTGGAGTGTCTCTTTCGATTATGGTTATGTGCGCCGCCGTTCCATATATAACTTGGACTATTCCGCACGCTGTGTGAGAGGAGACCCGCTACCCGCAAGCGCCTTTACCGTGTCCATCGTGAATGAAAAAGTGATCGTGACCGACACGGCCACCGGCCTTATCTGGACAAAAGAGTGCGGCGGGCCGGTGACATGGCAGAATGCGCTCGGTCACTGCGAGAACTCGGACTACGCGGGGTACACCGATTGGCGGCTTCCGAACATCAACGAGTTAAGGACCTTGGTGAACCGTGAACTTTTCAGTCCCGCCTCCGATTTTCCCGATATGCCCGCGGACGGGTTGTTCTGGTCCTCATCCTCTTACGCCTCTTTAACCGCTTTTGCGTGGGGTGTCGGTATCGATACCGGCGGTGTTTTTAACACCAGTAAAGGCGTCGACGGTCTTGCTTGTTGTGTGAGATGACCGCTCCGTTCACCCGCAGCGCGGGGTGCGGTGATCGCAGGTCATAGGTATAATTCCTTGAGGAAGGCATCGGCCCGGCGCAGTTCCACCGGTCCCTCGCGTCGCTCCAGCCGCAGTTCCTTGACCGCCTGCACCGCCGGAACGCCGAGCGCATCGGCGAAATAGCGCAGATTCTTGGCGATGACATCGTCGGAGAGCTTCGCCTCGACTATCAGTTCCGGTACCTCTTCTTTCGTGACGCAGAAGTCAACTTCGCGTCCTTCCTTGGTCCGCAGATAGTAGAGATGATGCCGTTTCCCTTCGTAGTCGGTCTTTGCCGTCACATGCTTCATGAGCGATACTGCGGCGAGATTTTCGAACCGCGCCCCTTCGTCCTCCGCCACCATGCCGCTGTCGAAGAAGTATATCTTGGGCATCTTGAGGAGCGACCGCGCCACATCACGGGCGAGCGGCGGGACACGGAACACGATGTAAAGCGCTTCGAGGATGCCGATGTACTTCTTCACCGTGTTGGGGGCGATACCGATATCTTCCGCAATGGAGGAATAACTGACCGGCGAGCCGACCCGTTTCCGGAGCAGTTCGAGTACCAACTGGACCGCTCGCAGATCCTGCACCGCGCCGAGGTCGAGGATGTCGGTGCGGATAAGGCCGTCCACATACTGGAGGCGCCACCGGTCGGCATCGACATCGCTTTCGGCGAGGAATGGTTCGGGGAAGCCGCCGCGCGTCTGGAATCGGCCGAGATCGGCGCCGATCGCTTCGTCCTTGAGTTCGGCGGGCGAAAAGGGGAGAAGATGATGAATAAAAAATCGCCCCGCAAGAGAATCGCCTCCTTTGCGGAAGGTATCGAGGCGGGCACTCCCGGTAACCAGCATCCGTAGATGTGGCGGCCGAGTGTCGAAGAGACCCTTGAGATAGTTCTTCCATCCCTTCATTTTGTGGAGTTCGTCGAAGACCACCAGATCGGTAGCGGCGCGCCATCCTTTTTTCTTGATGATAGGGCGGTCTTCGCCGTTGTCCCAGTTGAGGTAGATCGGCGCGGAGAAACCTTTCATGATGTCGCGGGCCAGCCATGTTTTGCCGACCTGTCGGGGACCGACGAGAAAGACGATCTTCTTTTCGAGGTCTTTCAGGATGTTGGCTTTCTGTATCCGTCTCATGCGACCATTTTGCAAAGGTTTGCGAAATAGTCAAGACTTTTTTGCAAAGTCGTGCATTTTAGTCATGTCGGTGAATTTTGTTCCGTTCACCCGCAGCGCGGGGTGCGGTGATCGCAACTTCCGCAGGTATCCGGGGTGCAGGGCTCGACATGTATCGTCACCTCGGTCTTCGGCAGTTTCGCCTCGATGTCGGTCTCTATCTCGTCGCAGATGCGGTGCGACTCCTCGACCGTCATATACTTCGGCAGTTCGAGGTGCAGATCGACATAGCGGACATTCCCGGCGCTGCGCGTCCGCATCTCGTGAAACCCGATGCACGAATCGTGATGGCGCTTGATCGCCTCATGGATCGACGCTATCTCGCCGTCCGATAACCGTTTGTCGACCAGCGGACTCACCGACTTCATCAGCATCTCATACGATTCGTAGATGATGAGGCAGGCGACCGCTATCGCGACGATCGGGTCGAGCAGGTGTATGTCGGTGATCCACAGGAGCAGCAGTCCCGCCGCGACGCCGACCGAGGTGTAGACATCGGTCTTGAGGTGCAAGGCGTCGGCCTCGAGCGCGAGCGACCCGCCGCACTCCTTCGCCGTTTTGTAGAGCCGCCGCGAAACGAGCGTGTTGACAACGGCCGATATCGCCATCACCACCACGCCGGCGACCGGGAAAGCTATCTCGGTGCCCGACAGCATCTTCAGGACAGCCTCGTAGATGATGAACCCGGCGGCGACGAAGATGAGTATCGCCTCGAGCATCCCCGATATCCCCTCCACCTTGCCGTGGCCGTAAGGATGGTCGTCGTCGGGCGGCGTGTCGGCGATGCGGACGCTGAAGAAGGCGATGACCGCCGCGACCAGATCGAACAGCGAGTGGATCGCCTCCGATATGATGCTGACCGATCCGGTCAGGATGCCGGTAGCGAATTTTATGGCGATGAGGAACGAGTTGCTGATGATCGATAATCGTGCCGTCGCCGTCTTCTGATTCATGATCTACCTGTCGGATACGTGTCGCATACGGCAAGCCTAAGGCCGTCAGGATGAAAAAGCAACTTTTGTGAAGGGGTCAGGCGCACTAGTTGCCTGACCCCTAGAAGTTGTTCCATAACTGGTCGAGGATGAGATCGCGCTCCGGGACGAGATAGGCCTTTTTCTGCGAATCGAGGACGAGCGTCACGAGATAGAGTTTGCCGCTTTTGGCCCGCATGACGCCCGAGACGGCCGCGACGAAACCGAGACTGCCGGTCTTGAGCCGCGCCGCATGCTTGTAATCGGCCTTTATCTTTTTCATCGTTCCCTCTTCACCCGCCACCGGCAGTGTCGCGAAGAAATCGGGCATCGCGAAGGAGGCGCCGTATTCCTTTTTCAGCAGTTCGATGACGAAACCGGGGGTCAGGAGATTCTGTTCGATGGTGCCCAGACCGCAGGCGTTGATGATGCCCGGCTCGACGCCGGTCAGCTCCTTGGCGTATGTCTTGAGTATCTCGAGTCCGGCGCGGGGGTTCCCTTTTTTCTCTATGCCGATGGCGTACATGATCGCGTCGGCGATGAAGTTGGTCGACCAGCGGTTCATGAGCGTAAGCACGAGAAACAGTTCGCGGCTCTCATGGGTGTAGCGGATACCGTCGGCGGCGTCGAAGAGGCTGTCGTCGAGCCGTGCCCGTTCGGGACGGATATCCTTTGCCTGAAAGAGGAAATACATCAGCGTGTCGGTGTAGTGGAGGAGCGGGTCCCATATCTTCCGTTCCTTGCGGACCCCGTCGGTCAGCTCTTCGCCGACGGTTCCCGAGACGGTGAGTTTGGTCCGGCCGTTGTCGTTCTCCGACTTGATGTCGACCGTCTTCGCTTTTCCTTTGACCGTCATCACATCGCCCGCGAGGGTAAAATGTTTTCCCGGCGTCGATATGAAGACCTGCGCCTTCTCGCCCGCCTTGGCCGGGACGAAGACCAGTTCGACCGAGTTGTAGTTGAGCGCGAAAGGCGACAGCAGGGCGTTGTAGGCCCGTCCGGTGCCGTCGTTCCCCTCCATCGGGATACAGCCCTTCTCGCCGTAGGCGTAATCGTCGGCGACGACCCGTGCGATGTATTTGACGCCGCGGTTCTTGAGTTCGTTGGCCACCAGCCACAGCTCCTCCATCACCATCGTCGGATCACCCGGCGTCTTCATGTAGAGCGTCTGGGTGTCGGGTTTGTAGAAGAAGCGGGTCTTGAAGGTATAGTTGCGGCCGAGATGTTTGAGCGCCGCGCCGGTGGTGATGAGTTTCACGTTCGATGCGTAGGGGAACTCCTTGTCGCGGTTGTGGGCGAACACCTCTTTCTTCGCCGCGATATCGTAGAGCACCACCCCGGCATCCTCGGGCGCGACGATGCCGAAGTCGACCGCGAAGGGCGCTTTGGCAGTATCCGCCGCGTTCAGCAAAAGGAAGGAAAGTGTCAGCGTGAGGAGAAGGAGCGGTCTCATCCGACGGCGTTCCGGACCATCCGGTGTTCGACGATCCACCGCTTTATCTTGGAAACGATCATGTCGACCGCGACGACATTCTCCCCCCCTTCGGGAAGGACGAGGTCGGCCCATTTTTTCGACGGCTCGACGAACTGGGCGTGCATCGGTTTCACTGAATCGTAGTACTGTTTACGTATCTGTTCGAACTTCCGGCCGCGCACCTCGATATCGCGGCGGATGCGGCGGAAGGCGCGGATATCGGGATCGGTGTCGACGAACAGTTTGATGTCGAACAGGTCGCGTATCTCTTTACGGTGGAAGGTCAGTATCCCCTCGACGATGATGATGTCGGCCGGTTCGATGCGGTCGAAATCCTTGCGGCGGCCGTGTTTGACGAAGTCGTAGATCGGCTTGTCGATCGCCTTGCCGCCGATGAGGCTTTTGAGCTGACCGGCGAACAATTCAAAATCTATCGCGTCGGGATGGTCGTAGTTGAGCGACTCGCGCTCGGTGTCGTTGAGGTGCGAATGGTCCTTGTAGTAGGCGTCCATTTCGACGATGGCGACCGTCTCGTCGATAGCCATGGCCGCTTTGATATTGTGGGCGATGGTCGATTTTCCCGAGCCGGTCCCTCCGGCTATTCCGATGACGAGCGGCATGACGGCCTCCCTGAACAGGTTCGCGGAACTATACCCCGCCGGCGGCTCATTTTCAATTTTTATTGTCGGAAGAGTCGCCGCCGAGGGTGAAGCCGATGCCGATGCCGGCGGTATGATAGGGGAAGAAAGCGAAGCGGTCGCCGGTGTCGCTGACCACCGGATGATGGTAGGAGTATTCGAGATAGAGCGATACCAGATCGGTCACCTGCCATTCGAGCCCGCCGGTCACCCGTAGGACCCCGTCGCCGTACCCGCCGCGCGCCGCCTCGGGATCGCCGGTGTCGTCGTCGACCTCCGGTTCCGGCCGACCGAAGATCCAGTAGATGTCGTAGCCGAGCATCGCGTAGGGGGAGAGACAATCGATGAAGGTGTAACTGGCGTGGATGTGGACCGGCGCGTGGAGGAGCCACGACTGCGGCAGAAAGGGATCGACCGCCCCGGCGAACCCGAGCGAAAAGGCGAGGGCGAAAGGATGTTCGGGCGGCATCGCATTCACCTTGGCGTCCACGAGCAGGCCGCCCATATAAAAGGCCGATATCCCCATGTCGACCCGTTCGTGCAGGCCGATCCGCAACCCGATATCGCCGGGGAAAGAAAAGAACGAGACCGGTCGCACCGTACTGCCGACATAGTGTTCGCCGAGGGTGAGCCGCACCGCCCCTTCGGGAAGCGTCTTGGCGGTCTGGAGCGAGCCGTAGCCGCAGGAGGTGAGGATGAGCGCCGCGGCGAGCGCAAGTAAGAACCTAGTACGCATCGTCCTTCTCGAGCGCTTCGACCAGTTCGTCGACCGAATCGTACTGATCGCAGATGGTGCGGAACTCGTCGCGGGTGAGCGGCGCCGCGTCGAGGGGGCGACGCACCTCGGCCGAGGCCTCGATGAGGAGGTAGTATTTGTGCGGTTTCATCTCTTTGACATCCTCCGGGTTCTGTATCTCCGGTTCGTAGCCCGGCACCCATTCGGCCGATGCCTTGACCACCGTGACGCCGAGCACCGCCCAGTGGCGCACCTCGCCGGTGACCCCATCGGCAAAGACCGGGACGATCACCCGCATGTCGCGGTTGACATCGATGTCGGCGGTCCACTGCGCCAGCCACGCGGTCGCGGCGGTGCGGCACTCCTCTTCGGGATGTTCCAGCAGTTCTTCGGGGAGAAGCGCCGGTTTCGAGCCGAGCGCGTCGGAGGTGAGGAAATAGAGGCCGTAGAGCAGGCGTATCCGCTGGGTCAACTCATCGGCGAGCGTTTCGACCGGCGAGGAATCGTTCTCGGTCAGCCGATTGACCGTCTGGAGAAAGCCGGACCCCAGCACCCCGCTCAGATAGGTCTCGAGAAACCGGTAGGCGCGGCCGTTCCGCAGATAGAAGGTCGGGAACGGTTCTGCCGCGAAATTGGGGTATATGTCGACCGGTTCAAGTTCTATCGCGCTTTTATCCGCGCCTCCCAGTTCAAGTTGTGCCGCGTGGGTCTCGCGGTTCTGGATCATGATACTCTTGAAGGTCTCGACGAGTTTCTTCTTGTAGGCGGCGGTGAGCATGAAGTGGTCCTGTTCCTCGGCCCGTTCGGGGAGGAGAAGCGTTTCGAGGGCGTAGGTCTGATAGTCGTACCAACCCGAATGTTCGTCGGGGAGCAGGTTCACCGTCCCGTTCTTTATCGCCGAGATGAACAGGTCGAGCAGGTCGACATCTTCCGGCACGCCGCTCAAACAGAAAAGCGATTCATGGAGCGTCGTCTCTTTGCTCTTCGACGAGGGGAACAGCGCGAACCGTGGGTTGCAGGAACTGTCGGCGGGGAACAGCAGGTCATGGTCGGCCATGAAGGCGGCGGCGACCGCGCCGATGTCGGCAAGCGCCTCGAGGCCGCTGAGGTAGGGAATCAGGTCGGTCACCGGGTAGTTCGCGAAAGGGTTGGTGAGCCCGGCGTAGAGGGCGAGATAGGTCTCATAGCGTTCGGCGAGCGTCGTATCGCCGTTGATGGTGAGCGCCAGCGCCGCCGCCTTGCAGAACTCACCGTCGGAATATTGATCGCCACCCAGCGCTCCCTGATAGTTCTGGAGGAACCGGTCCTGTTTGAAAATGCCCGACAGGGTATCGTTCCATGTGTAAAAGCCGATCGGCTTTGAAAAGAGGGGGAGGGCAAGGAAGGATTGCACCAGCGCGTCGGCATTGCTCTTCACCGTATCGGGGGCGGTCACCGTATCGCCGGCGAGCATCAGCGCCGCGGCGATATCGGCGGCGGCATCGTCGCGGCAACTTTCGGCGCCTGCCGGAACGGTGAAGGCGAGCGTCGCGGCGAGCAGGTCGCGCAGGAAGTTGAGTTTGGATTCGGCGACGGCGGTGTTATGCCATCTCCCGCTCTGTACCGCCACCTCGATACCGGCGTAGAGGCCGTCGTTGAACGGTTTCAGCGCGCCGTTGACCGTTTCGAGCGACGGGATGAGCGTCGTCTCGGCGTTCTGTTTCCCCGAAAGCGCCGCTATCGCCGCGGCCCGAGAATGGAAAAGTTTGCCGTCGATATCGGTGTCGCCGTCCTTGGCCAGCGGAAGGATGTCGAGTTTCGTGATGGTCTTGCTCTTGTTCATCGTGATGTGGGTCCAGCCGAACTGTTCGGTCACCCAGCGGTCGGGATCGTACACCGGGTGTTTATCGGCGAGCGTGTCGTCCTCGATCTTGTTCTTGGTCTCGATTTTCTGGTATTCGGTGACCGATTCCTCGAAACCGACCAGATCGAGCAGCCCCCCGCCGCACGAAATAAGGAAAAGGAATGGAACACATACGATCAGGCGACGCATGCTGACCCTCCCGAAGAACTGATAGGGAACAAACAACCGTATAGTAAGGTGGATCGAATGAGAAGTCAAATGGTTTCTGCGGAGGGGCCGGAGGATCAGCGTTTCTTGCGGTACGCGTCGAGGGCGAGGCGGAGTATCTCCATCGCTTTTTTGGTCTTTTCGACATTGAGGACAAAGGCGATGCGCGCTTCGTTGCGGCCGAGCCCCGGGGTGGCGTAGAAGCCCTCGGCGGGGGCGAGCATGACCGTCTCATTGTTCACGTGGAACTCGGTCAGCATCCAGATGACGAAGTCCTCGGCGTCGGCGACCGGCAGGCGCATCACGATGTAGAAGGCCCCCTTCGGCACCTTGTACTCGACATCGGGGATCTTGGCGAGTCCTTCGAGCACCGCGTCGCGCCGTTTTTTGTATTCGCCGACCATCGTGTCGAAGTACTCTTTGCCCAGATCGACCGTCGGGACCGCCATCAACTGGTCTATCGTCGGCGGGCAAAGCCGCGCCTGACCGAAACAGAGCGCCGCCTGCATCACCGCCTTGTTGCGGCTCACGAACGCGCCGATGCGCGATCCGCAGGCCGAATAACGCTTCGAGATGCTGTCCATCATCACGACATGTTCGTCCATGTCACGGAATTCGAGAAGCGAGGTGTGCTTCTCGCCGCTGAAGATGAATTCGCGGTAGACCTCGTCGCCGAAGAGGAATAGGTTGTGCTTCTTGGCAAGATAGGCGAGTTTGCGCAGTTCCTCCTCGCCGTAGAGTTTGCCGGTGGGATTGTTCGGGTTGCAGATCATGATCGCTTTGGTCTTCGGCGTGATGAGCCGTTCGATGATCGATATGTCGGGCAGTTCCCAGTCGTCCTCGAGCCGCGTGGTGATCGGGCGCACCGTCACTGCCGCCTGCGTGGCGAAGCCGTTGTAGTTGGTGTAGAACGGTTCAGGGACCAGTATCTCGTCGCCCGGGTCGCAGCAGACGGTCATCCCCATGATGATCGCCTCGGAGCCGCCGTTGGTCACGATGATGTTCTCGCGCCCCAGTTCGATCCCCTGTTTTTTGTAGTACTTGATGAGGGCGTCCTGATATTCGGGGATACCCTGCGACGGGCCGTAGGCGATGACCTTCGAGCCGAGTTTCTTGAGCGCGTCGAACATCGCGGGGGGCGTTTCGATGTCGGGCTGGCCGATGTTCAGTTGATAAACAGTCTTTCCCGCCGCTATCGCCTTGTCGGCGTAGGGCTTCAGTTTGCGGATCGGGGAGGGCGGCATCGCGGCGCCGCGTTTAGAGGCGGTTATCATCTATATCTCCAACAATAGTGAATGAACACACCGAAGATGTAGCCGCCGCGCGCCGAAAAGGCAAGAAATTTCGCTTGTCACACAGTATCCCGGCGGCCGAAAACTTGACCAACGGGCATCGATACTTATGATGCCCTCGATTTTCAGCGGTGGAGAGTCATGGCCACATTGCGCGAAGAGATCGGGAAGCGCAAGACCTTCGCGATCATCAGTCACCCCGACGCGGGAAAAACGACCCTGACCGAGAAACTGCTCCTCTTCGGCGGGCAGATACAGGCGGCCGGGGCGGTCAAATCGAACAAGATAGTTAAGTCGACCACCTCCGACTTCATGGCGATAGAGAAACAGCGCGGCATATCGGTCGCCACCTCGGTCATGAGCTTCGAATACCGCGACCTCAAGATAAACATCCTCGATACGCCGGGGCATAAGGATTTCGCCGAAGACACCTACCGCACCCTCACCGCGGTCGACAGCGTCATTCTGGTGATCGATTCGGTCAAGGGGGTCGAGGCGCAGACCGAGCGACTGATGGAGGTGTGCCGGATGCGCAGAACGCCGGTCATCGTCTTCATCAACAAGCTCGACCGCGAAGGACAGGAGCCGTTCGAACTGCTCGACGAGATCGAGGCGAAGCTCGCCATCCGGGTCACGCCGCTTTCGTGGCCGATAAGCCGCGGCCGGACCTTCAAGGGGGTCTACAACCGTTTTGAGCGCCGCCTGAATCTTTTCCGCCCCAACAGCGAACGGGTCGAGAAGGATATCGTGCAGATAGATGATCTTTCCTCGCCGCTGCTCGACGAACAGATAGATGATTTCGCCGCGAAACTGCGCGAGGATATCACGCTGATAGACGGTGTGTACGACCGGTTCGACACCGAAGCCTACCTGACGGGCGATATCGCGCCGGTCTTCTTCGGGAGCGCCGTGAACAACTTCGGCATCCGCGAACTGCTCGACGCCTTCTGCCAGATAGCGCCGGTGCCGCGACCCCGCATGACCGATACCCGCCTGATCGAACCGGCTGAGGCCGCCTTCAGCGGCTTTGTGTTCAAGATACACGCCAATCTCGATCCCAAACATCGCAACCGCATGGTCTTCGTCCGGGTGTGCTCCGGCACCTTTGAACGGAGCAAATATTATCACCATGTCCGGCTCGACAAAGAACTCCGTTTTGCGGCGCCGGTCAGTTTCATCGGCCAGAAGAAGGAGACCATCGACGAGGCCTATCCGGGCGATGTGGTCGGCATATTCGATGTGGGGAACTTCAAGATCGGCGACACGCTGACCGAGGGGGAGCGGTTCAATTTCCAAGGGATCCCCTCATTCAGCCCCGAGATATTCAAACTGCTCACCAACAAGTCGTTCGAGAAGGTCAAACAGCTCGAAAAGGGGCTGGCGCAGCTTACCGACGAAGGGGTCGCCCAGCTGTTCGTTCAGGAACAGGGGCGGCGCAAGATCGTCGGCACGGTCGGCCAGTTGCAGTTCGAGGTGCTCCAGTATCGGCTGGAACATGAATACGGCGCGCTGTGCGAATTCGTCCCTTTGTCGTTCACCAAGGCCTGCTGGCTGACCGCGAAGGACCCGAAGAAGCTGGAGGAGTTCTGCCGTTACCGCAGTAATGCGATCGCGCTGGATAAAGATGACCACATCGTCTTTTTCGCCGATTCCGACTATATGCTGCAACATCACCGCAACGAGAACCCCGATATCGAGTTCCACACCACCTCGGAATTCAAGCGCGCCCTCTAAAAAACTTGCAAAGAGTCCGTTGCGCACTATGATGAAAAGCCCGTAATTTCATGTTCTTCAAGGGAGAACGGAAGATGTTCGACAGCAGACTCATCATGGAACAGAAGGAGCGCGTCATTGCCGCGATGCGCAAACGGAACTTCAAGGATATCGCCCTCATCGAGACGGCGGCCGGCCTGATAGAGAAGCGGAAACGGCTCATCACCGAATCGGAAAGCGCCCGCGCCCAGCAAAACAAACGCTCCAAGGATATGCCGCAGGTCATGAAGAGCGGCACCCCCGAAGAGAAAAAGGCGTTGCAGGAAGAGTTGAAGGCGCTCGCCGAACAGGTCAAGTCGTTCCAGCCGGGAGTGAAAGCGGTCGAGGAAGAACTCGACGCGATCCTTCTTTCGATACCGAATCTCCTTGCCGACGATGCGCCGGAAGGGGGCGAAGATAACGCCGTAGAGGTGAAGACGTGGGGCGCAAAGCCGCAGTTCGATTTCACCCCGAAGGAACACGACGATCTCTGCAAGAAGACGATAGACCCCGAACGCGGCGCCAAACTGACCGGCGCCCGGTTCAGCGTGCTGTGGGGACCGCTGGCGACCCTTGAGCGGGTCCTCATCCAGTTCATGCTCGATACCCACACGCGGCATCACGGCTATACCGAGGTCTGGACGCCGTTCATGGTTAACCGCGCCACGATGACGGCGACCGGACAGCTGCCGAAGTTCGAGGAAGACCTTTTCAAGACCACCGACGACCTGTTCCTCATCCCGACCGCCGAGGTGCCGGTGACCAATCTCCACCGCGACGAAGTTCTGCGCGAGGAAGATATGCCGCTCCGCTACTGCGCCTACACCCCCTGTTTCCGGCGCGAGGCGGGCAACTACGGCAAGGACACCAAGGGCTACATCCGCCAGCATCAGTTCAATAAAGTGGAACTCGTCAAGTTCACGCGGCCCGAGGAATCGGACGCCGAACTGATGAAACTCCTCGACGATGCCGAGGATATCCTGCGCCGCCTCGGACTCCATTACCGCGTGGTGCGGCTCGCCGCACAGGACCAAGGATTCTCGTCGTCCAAGACCTTCGACATCGAGGTGTGGCTCCCCGGACAGGGACGCTACCGCGAGATATCGTCGTGCAGTTCGTTCACCGATTATCAGGCGCGACGCGGCCAGATCCGCTTCAAACGGACCGGCGGCAAGGCGACCGAATTGGTTCACACACTCAACGGTTCGGGGCTCGCCATCGGCCGGACGCTCATCGCGGTGGTCGAGAACTACCAGCGGGCCGACGGTTCCATTGCGGTGCCCGAAGCGCTTCGTCCCTACCTCGGTTGTGAGGTCATCAACCCCGCATGAAGTTGTCTCCCCGGACGCCCTATAACATCGCCTTCGTATTCCTGATGCTGACGGCGCTCTGGGGCATGGTGAGTTTCTTCTCCTACCATATCGCACCGCTTCCCGAACGGATGCCGCAGCCGCTCCTGAACGCGCTTGAGGCCGCGGCACGGCCCGGCGAACGGATATACCTCGCCGACCAGCGGTTCGATCAGTTCGTGGGAAGCCACCCGCAGTTCAATATATTTCCCGGGAGCGGCAAGAACGCGTCGATCGCCGCCGCCGATACGCAGTTCTTTCTCATCGGCGGGACCTCGTTGCGGAGCGATTTCGCGGCGCTTGAGGGGTTCGACCGGCGGGAGGTCGCCTTTGCCGACGGCGTGACGCTGTGGCGGTTCGACAAGAGGGGAGCGCAGTTCGCCGAGTACCGTCTCTCCGATTCGTTCCCCGACGGCGCGAGCGTTCGTTCATCGCTCTATCCCGACGGATCGCCGCTTAAAGACCGCGCTTTCATCACCGGCCGCGATCCGTGGCAGAATATTCAGGTGAGCGGCGCCGAGTTCGGCAAGAAACACCGCACCGCGCTGACGGCGCACCCGCTGCACGGGGCCGACCAGTGGATCGAGTTGACGGTCGATCCGGCCCAGTGGAAAGCGCCCCGGATCTCCTTTGAATACGGCGTGGCCGATTCGGGCGACTGCAAGGGCGGCTGTCAACCGGTGCGGATAACCATAACGCAGGACGAAAAGAACATACGGCTCGAAAGCAAGGACGCGCTGTGGCAGGAGGCGCCGCTCGACGGTTTTGCGGCCGATCGCCCCTTCACCGTTCGCATCGTCGCCCCCCACGCGGGCAAGCGGCACTTCTTCTGCGATGTGCTGTTCCGTGCGCCGGTGGCGGGAGGCGGGCAATGAGGCGACCGCTATTCTGGCGCATCGTCATGGCGCTGACGCCCCTACTGCTCGCCGGGTTCTATCTATTCCTTCTCACCTATCAGGCCGAACGGGTCGCCATCACCGACGACGCCCGGTTTTACATGGAGGCGGCGAAGGATTACGGCGACTATCTCGACAACGGCTGGAAGGGGAATAAATACTTCGACAAGAATTTCATCGACCGCTACTGGCGCAACAACCACGAACATCCCTCCTTCGCGAAACTGCTCATGGCGGGCGGCTATCTCATCCATAAGAAATTCGGCTTCTGGCGCGAATCGGTCTCCTACCGCGTCGGCATCAGTTTCCTCGCCGCGGTGACGCTCCTGTTCCTCTTCAGTTTCGTGCGGCGCGCCGTATCGTTCCGGGCCGCCGTGTTCGCGTCGCTCTTCTTCATCTTCCTGCCGCGCACCTTCTTCCATGCCCGTGTGGCGACGCTCGATTTCACCGTCGGGGCGACCTGTTTCAGCTTCGTCTACTGCTACTGGCGCGGTCTCACCTCGCGTTTCTGGGCGTGGATGACCGGCATCGCCTTCGGTCTTGCGCTCGCCTCGAAACTGAACGCCCCATTCATGGTCCTGCCGGTGCTTGTCCATTACTGCATCATCAAGTGGGACGATCTCAAACGGCGGCCGATCCGGACCATATTCGCCCCGCAGTTCGTTTCGATGCTCCTCTTCTCTTTGCCGCTGTTCTTCGCGTTGTGGCCGTGGCTGTGGCACGATACCGCCGCGCGGTTCAAAGAGTATGTCCTGTTCCATCTGAACCACTACGGCATCGGTATGTACTATCTGGGCCAGATATATTCGACGCCGCGTCCGCCGTGGTCGGCCCCCTTCGTGATGATGGTGGTCACGACCCCGCTCCTAACGGTGCTGTGCGCGGTGCTCGGCTTCATGCTGTACCGCTGGCGCGGCGATGTCCGGCGCGAACGTCCGATGCTTCTTGTCGCCCTTTCGGCCTTTGTCGCTGTCGGCACCCTGATGTTCCTCCCGGCGCCCTTCTACAGCGGCGTGAAGCTGTTCCAGCCGCTCTTCCCGTTCCTCGCGGTAGCCGCGGGTGTCGGCCTGTGGCGGGTGCTCGACCGCGCGACGATCCTGCCGGCGCGGTGGCGGTTCGCCCCGTTCGGCGTCGTGTTCATCCCGGTCATCCTGTCAATGATCGACCTCAAGCACGACAATCTGTCCTACTACAGCGAACTCATCGGCGGGACGAAGGGGGCCGCGCGGTTCGGCTTCGAAACGCACTATTATGATCTGTTCTATTATGATCTCGCTGAGTATTTCAACCGTGAGCTGAAGACCTTCTCACCGGTCGCCTTCGACCCGAACGGCAAGGAATACCCCTTCACCTCGGGTATCCTCAAACGGTCGAAACTCCTCACGCCGAAGTTCTACTATGCCGACAACAAGGATTCCCCGTACTTCGTGCTGACCCACGAATATCGCTGGCGCGAATATCCCGATCTGCTCCGCAAACACAAATGGCGCAAACCGGTCTATGTGCTCAAGCGGCAGGGGGTGCCGCTCTTGACGGTCTACAAGAAAGAGGAATCGCCCATTCCGGTGCGGCCGCTTCTTCCCGTAAAAATGCCCCAGTTGAAGATAGACGATCAGCGGAATTGAGATCATGCGGACCATCCTCTACCTCGCGGCGGGACTCGCCTTTTTCCTCTACGGCATCGACCTGCTCGGCGCGCTTCTGGGCCGGATGGCGGGCGGCCGCCTGCAGGAACGGATAGACCGGCTCGCCTCGACCGACGGCCGTCGCTACCTGTACGGCGCACTCGCGACGGTCCTGTTCCAGTCGTCGAGCGCCACCACGGTGCTGCTGGTCAGCATGGCCTCCGCCGGGCTCATCACCGCGTCGGAAGCCTTCTCCTTCACGCTTGGCGCCAACCTCGGCGCGGTCTCTACCGGCTGGATCGCGGCGGTGAAGATCACCGTCATCGGCCTGCCGCTGTTCATCGTCGGCGTTGTCGGAAAATTCTTTGCGTCGAATGCGACGCGGCGCGAACTGTTCGCCTTCTGCATCGGTATCGGGCTCATCCTGTTCGGACTCGATCTCATGACCGAGGCGATGGCCGGTATCCGCAATAACGGCGCGCTCATCGTATTCCTGACGCGCTACGATGTGGCCCTGTCCGAACAGGCACTCCTGCTCGCGGTCCTGTCGGGCGTCGTGTTCACCGCGCTCATCCAGTCGTCCACCGCGACCGCCGCCATCGTCATCGCCGGCGCGTTAAACGGCCTGTTCACCCTGCCGCAGTCGTGCGCCCTCATGCTCGGCGCGACGCTCGGCACCACTATTACCGCGCTCATCGCCGCGGCCGGTTCGGGAAGCGCGGGCAAACGGACCGCCGTGATGCACTTCGCGCTCAATGTCGTGGGCGTCGTCGTCGGCCTGTTCCTCTTCTATCCGCTCGTCTGGGCGGCGGGCCAAACGGTCCCGGTGCTCGGCATCGGGATGGCGGTCGCCCTCTACATGACACTCCATAAAGTGATCCTCACCGCCGGGATGTTCCCGCTGCGGCGGCCGTTCGCGCAGCGGATCATGCGGATCGTTCCCGACCGCTACCCCGGTGTGCGCGACCGCTTCATGGTCCGGCCGCTCCCGGCCGATGCGACCGACGAGGCGGTGCGCGAGGAACTGCGGCGCGACATCGATAGTTTCACCCGCTACCTGCGCGACATGCTCGCCTTTTCGCTCATCGCGGCGCTCAAGAAGAAGGAGGCGCCGCTTTTCGCCAAGCTGGAGCAGTACGAACAGATCGTCGATCAGGGGCACAAGCGGCTGGTGGACCTCATCCATGCGCAGAGCCACCGCCACCAGCAGGATCTCTGGCTCTATCTCAAGATGTCGGACGAGGCCGAATCGATGTCGGACCACTTGAAGTCCATCGCGAAATACGGCATCCGCCTGCGCGAACTGTCGGCCGCGCCGCGCCCGCTGGAGCGGCTCCTTATCCACACCGCCCACCGCCGCGTCTTCCTGAGTTTTCACCGCGTCTGCGTCTGCAAATGCTACGATCACGGCGACCTCAATATCTGCGACGATACCGAACGGGAACTGCGGCGGCACAAGCGCGAACTGATGCTCACCATCACCGAGGAGAGTTCGCCGCTCGAGACCGACGCGGTGCTGGAACTGGCCGACATCCTCTCGGAGTACAGCAAGATAAACCATTCGGTCAAGCGCATCCTGCAGGTCAACCTCGACATCGCCGAAGGGCGGGGGGTGTATCTTTACGATCAAAAAAGGTAGGGGCGAACGGCGTTCGCCCGGTTTCTTCCTCGCCCTGTGAAGGGAGAGGATCGAGGTGAGGGTGTTTTTTTTGCCGACCCTCATCCGCCGCTGTCGCGGCACCTTCTCCCTCTACAGGTAGAAGGTGTATATATAAGGTATAGCGGTTTTCTTGAACTGACGGTCGGTTTCGGTTACACTGCGGCATATTCGGCGAGGAGGTTTTCATGCGGAACATTCTGATTCTTCTTGCGGTCTTGGTCGTGGCAGTCACGCTGGGGGCCGAGGAGAAACGCTACAAGGTCGCCGTCATGGAATTCGACGACCAGACCAAGAAACTCTCTAAATCAATGCTGGAAACGGCGGCCGAATATCTGCGCGGCGAACTCGTCGCCAGCAATCAGTTCATCGTCATTTCGAAGGATCGGCAGAAAAAGGCGCTGATAAAAGAAGAAAAGAAAGAGAGTTGGAAGGAATGCTACGATCAGCAGTGCCGAATTCAACTCGGACAGGCACTCTCGGCTGACACCATCCTAACCGGCACTATAAGCAAGTTCAGCAGGTCATATATACTTACCTTGGAACTCATTGACCTTGCGAAAGAAGCAACCATTAAAGGAGCAAAGGTCGAGTTCGATAGCACGGAGGAGGGGTTGAAAGTTGCGATAGGCAATGTCGTAGCGCAAATCACGGGCAGTGTGCCCAAAGATGAGAACGCATGTGCCTTTGCAAAAGAAAAAGATGAGCTAGGTGTGTGGCAGGACTATCTAAAGGAGTATCCGAAAGGCAGTTGCATACTTGAAGCAAAAACGAAGATAAAAGAATTGAAGAAAAAAGAAGGTGGCGAAAAAGCAACACAATTGATTCCGGAGAAAAAAGAAAAACAACAAAATACTACCGAAGGGGCAGAGAATAAAAAAACAGAAACAGATAAAAAGAAGTTAGGTCAGAGAGAAATAAGACGATGGAAAGTGCAAGGGGAAATAGTTAGAGATATGCAAACAAGCCTCATGTGGCAAAGAGGAAGCGGGGGAACAAAGAAATATGACGATGCCATCCGATACTGCGAAAAGCTTTCTCTAGGCGGTTACCACGACTGGCGCTTGCCGAGCATTAGCGAACTTAAAACTCTCATTGTCGGTTGTCAGAGTGGCACTTATGCTTGCGGAGTGAATGATGATTGTTTGTCAAATTCCCCTTGTTATAGCGATGCTTGTTTTTGCCTAGCGGGAAAAGGCCCCGGAGAAGGCGGCCATTACTGGCAAAAGGGCGTATGGCTACGGCAGGAAAGCGATTCATGGTTTTTGTCTTCTTCGATAATATCTGGTGATTCTGCTTGGAGTGTGGAATTTCTTACAGGCTCTTTGCTTTTCAGCCTTCGTAATCAAAGCACTGTTTTCTCTGTCCGCTGTGTAAGGGGTGGGCAATAAGAGTATGGCTACAGTAGGGAGACATACAATAATATGAAAAATAGAGCAAAATAAAGAAGGAGAGAAAATGACAGGAGATGCATTGAAATGCAGTGTCATTACATTAGACACGAGTGTTTTTTATAATCATGGATTTGCGCTGGATCGAGGATTGCTTAAGCTACTAGAGCAATTCAAGGGAACGCCCATAAAGTTTGTGTTGTCAGAAGTTGTTTATAAGGAATTGAGGAAACATCTTGCGGAAAAGGTCGGTGAAACAAGAACGCTGATTTCTAAGGGCTTAGAAAAGGCAAACGAAATTTTACTTATTGAAACAAGCAACACAGACATTGCAAAGGCACATATATGGGGAAAGGGAACGAACGAAAACATTGCCGAAGACAGATTGAAGGCTTTTTGTGAGAACACTGGAGCTGAAATTATTCTGTTTTCGGAGGTGAAAATCGACGACTTATTGAACTTATATTTTGCAGCAGAGCCACCTTTTGAGGCGATTGGTAAAAAGAAAAACGAATTTCCCGATGCGATAGCTTTGCTGTCATTGGAATCTTGGGCAAAGAAAAAATCTCTGAAAATACTGGCTGTTAGCGCCGATAATGGCTGGGGACAATTTGCCAAGAAATCTGATGCCATGCGAGTACTGAAAGATCTTGGGGAGGCCATATCATATTTTCAACCGCGGGTAAGACGGGTAAGAGTTGAGGCTCTTATTCATTTACTTTGCGATACGATATCGTCCGATCAAGAGAATATAATTCTTCAAGAGATTGCCAATGCTATTAAAACAAGCGTTAATGATTCAAACATTGAGGTAGAGGCTAGTAGTTCATTACACTTTGAAACCCAAGATGTATACGCTAGATATGAGGCGCATGAGTTTGTATGCGATGTCAATAATGATCCGATAATTACACTTGTGAAGATTGACGACCAAGAATTTGTGTTACGATTTAGTATAGATGTTAAATCTTATGTCTTTGGAGATTTTTCATTATCGATTTGGGATTCCGTTGATAAGGAGTATGTAACAATGCAAGATGTTTCGCTTGAGCAACAAGAGAATTATCAAACCGATGTTCTGGTTTCCATAGAGGGAGACCCCGCAAAAGGGATAGAATCCTTAACTGTAAAGAGTGTTGAGGTCCTTAAATCGATAGGTCGAGTTAATTTTGGCGAGATTGAATTTGATTATGAAGACATGGATTGACATTTTTCACTACGATAGCTAATCCCACAAAACTTTTGACTCTCTCCCGTTCGTGGATACTATCGGTGCGACGACTGTTTTAATGGAGGAAGGACGATGGTCGACGTGAGAAGCATTCCCGATATCCATTTCTTCTGCGCCGGCGCCAGCGAAGGCAAGACCGAACTGACCTCGTTCGACGGGGCGCTCCTCGCCGCGGGCATCGGTAACACCAACCTGATAAAGATGAGCAGCATCCTGCCGCCGCGCTCGAAGGAAGTGAAGGCGGTCGCCATCCCGCCCGGCAGCTTCCTGCCGCTCGCCTACGCCGCCATCACCTCGACCGAACCGGGCGAGACGATATCGGCCGCCGTGGCGATAGCGATACCGGACGATAGGTCGCTCAACGGCGTCATCATGGAACACCACAACCACGCGCCGCTCAAATTCGTCGAAGCCAAGGTCCGCGAGATGGCCGAAGAGGCGATGGCGATGCGCGGCATCAAAAAGTTCACCGTCCACAGCAAAGGGGTCGAGGCGAAGGTGAAGCACGCCGCCACCGCGTTCGCCGCCGTGTGTTTGTGGTATAAGGATCTCGTGAATCGTGAGAAGTGAGCGGTGAGCGGTGAAGGGTGAGGGGCGAGTAGGGGCGCGCCAACGGCACGCCCGATGATCTAATCGGTCGGTTTCCCTATCGCCGCGATGCCCGATTGTCCGTCCATTCTGATGACGAGCGGCCTTTCGGCCCGTACATGCCGCGCATACTGCTTCTCGGCGACGAGCGGTTGGCGCGCGAGCCATTCCCAGTCTATGAAATCGGTCTCCGAATCGGCAGCGACGGTGAAGTAACCGATATTCATCGAAGTGATGTTGTGGAAAAAGTGCGATCCGAGCGAGGCGTCTATCGAGAAATCGCTGAGCCCCGCCTCGACGATGACCCGCGTCTGCGATATCGCCGCCCAGTCGACCGGCACGCCGAGGAAGCGGTCCGACGAGCCCCAGCGGCCCGGACCGATGAGGATGTAGCGCCGGCCCTCCGCCTTGAGCGCCTTGTTGAGCGCCGCTATCTCGGCCGCCATCGCCTCGGTCTTCACGCGGTCGAACCGGTCGGGGCTGATGTAGACGATGTCGCGGACATCCTCGACGATGCCGTTGCCCATCCCGCGGCCGGTGTAGAGGAACAGTTTCGATCGGTCGAGCGTCTCCGGGTCGATGTGGTGGTCGGCGGCGTTGCGCACGAGCGGCTTGACCTGCAGGAGATAGAGCGTCGGGTCGCCGTTGTCGGCCGCGTCGAGGTCGACGGCGAATTCTATCTCGACCGGTGTCCCGAGCGCGTGTTTCATGATATCGAGCACCGTCTGTATCGCGCCGGAGAGCGGGAGTTGCTTGTATTCGAGGATGTAGGAGAAATCGATGATGCGCGGCCCGGAAGAGTGGATCCCCGGTTTTTTGAGATTCTGCGCCGCGTCGTAGGTCGATGCGCACATATCGAGCACCCCGTCCTTCTCGGCCTCGGGCATCTCGGGGCGGACGAGGGTGGCCATCTCCCCTTCGATGAGGTCGACGTCGCCTTTCTGCATGTCGAGCGCGTAGAAACGGCGCTGGGAGGCGTTCAGCATGTCCTTGAGCGACTGGTTGCGCGCCTTGGGATAGCGCGGGCAGAAACGGAACACCTGTTCGCCGTCGACCACCGCCTTGCCGAGACCCACCGCGAGGAGCGCGATCCCGTCCTCCGGTCTCATCTTGGCGAAGGGGTAATAGTTGTAGGACTGCGCGACGCCCGAGATATGCGGGTAGAAGCGATCGCCGTACCGTCGGCCGACCAGTTCCTGGATGATGACCGCCATCTTCTCCTCCTCCATCTCGTACTGGACCGAGTCGAAGTAGGCGCGGGCGAGCGGCGAATAGACCGACGCGAAGACGAGCCGTATCGCGTCCTCCAACTGACGCAGACGCACCTCGGGGTCGGGGTGGCTGTTGGGGAGGAAGTAGGTCTCGTAGATGCCGGCGAAGGGTTGCGAGAGCGAATCCTCGAACAGGCCCGACGACCGGACCGCGAGCGGCCCGGCGACCTTGGTCAGGAGCGTCCGCAGGCGCTGGCGGATGGTGAGCGAGAGCGGAGTGCGCAGGAAGAGCGACCGCACCGCCCCCTCGTCGTGCATCTGCAGGATGCGCTGTTGGCCGATGCCGTCGACGAAAAGATGGAATTCGTCGGTGCCGATGATCGCGGTGCGCGGCAGGCGGATATTGAGCCCGGGTACCGCCGCGTCGAGCCCGGCGCGGTGGAGAACATGTTCGATGAACGACAGGCCGCGTCCCTTGCCGCCGACCGATCCGCTCGCGAGCCGCATGAAGAAGAACCGTTCGGCGAGCAGCGATTCGGTGTAGTTTGCCATGCTCTCGCGCGTTCGCTCCCCGCGTTTCTCGGCGAGGATGGATATGAGCATCCGGCGGATGCCGCCGGCGCCGTCGGGGAACTGGTCGGTGGTGAGTTTCCGCAGTGCGCTCGCGGTCGCCACCTCGCCCTTGGCCATGAACCACTGCGAGAAGTTGTGGCGCGCGGCGTGGTAGAGTATCGATTCGTCGGGTACCGTCGCGATGAGCGCCTCGAACTCGGCCATGTAGCGCGCCTCGATGAGCTTGCGGCCCTGCGCATCGCGGAAGACGAAGCTGCCGAAGCCGAGTTCCTCCTCGAAAAAGCGGTGGAGCTCCTTGAGGAGCGTCTTCGAGTTCTTGTTGATGAAACGGGCCCCGGCGCTCTGCGCCTTTTCGGCGTTGGTCTCGTCGGTCGATTGCAGCAGGAACGGCACCTCGTTCTTCGACCGGAGGAGTTCGGCCAGTTCGATGCCGGCGGCCGGGTCCAGTTTCCCGCCGTGCGGGAACTCGACATCCGATATGACGCAGAGGATGCAGTCGCGGTAGCGGTCGTAGAGCGCGGTGCCCTCCTCCCACGAGGTGGCGAGCAGTACTTTGGGGCGGGCCCGCATCCGCAGTATCTTGAAGCGCGCGTCGATGTCCTCGCCCGCGATGAGTTTCTGCATGTCCTGCATCAGTACGCGGTAAAGCCCCGGGAGGTAGCGCGAATAGTAGCGCACCGAATCCTCGATGAGCAGTATCACGCGGGTCTGGGCGATACGGGTGTCCTCGTCGGCGTTGCCGACATCCTCGACCGACTTGATCATCGCAAGGAAGATGGCGGAGTCGCCGTTCCAGACGAAGACCCGGTCGATGTGGCGCAGTTCGTCGGCGGTGTAGGCGTACAGCCCGATGTCGCTGTTGTTGTTGAACAGCAGCAGTACCGGCAGTTCGGGCACCGCGTCGCGGATGCGCGCCGAGAGGTCCAGCGGCATCCGGCGGTCGAGTCCCGTCATGATGATGACCATGTCGTAGCGCCGGTCGCGCAGGGCCGTCGTCGCTTCGTCGGCGGAGTGGACCGCGGTGACGCGCGGCGCGGTCGAGAGGTTGAGCTGGTAGTATTCGCCGTAGATCTGCTCCATCAACTGGCCTTCGCGTTCGATGATGTAGGCGTCGTAGACCGACGCGACCAGCAGTATCTCGCGGACGCGGAACCGCATGATGTCGTGGCAGATGGTCAGGCTCGACGGCCGCGGACGGAACATGTCGCGGATGGCGTTCTGGTCCATGCGGCTAGTTCCCCCGCGAGAAATTGGCGAAGTGGAGTTTCGCTATCTCGGCGAAGACATCGGTGCCGAGGCGCGCGCCGATAGCGGCGATGAGGGTGTCGGCATCGGCCCCGGAACCGCTTTTGAGGGTGAAAGCGCCGCCGAGCGTCTCTTCGGATATCCTTTTCAGCGACCTCAGGTAGTCGGCCCGCGCGATGACCGAGGCGAGCGCGACGGCGGGGTGCGCCTCGGCCCGTGTCTGGAACTCGACCGCGGCATTGGGGGCGGCGGCGCGGATGGTGGCCACAAGCGCCGGTGCGTCGCTGAACTGATCGACAAGCACTTTCTTCATATCGGGATGTCGCTCGGCAAGTCCGCCCAGCGCCTTGCTGTGGGCCCACGCGAGGAGGTGGTTGAGCGTCCGTCCCTTTTTCTTGAAGTCGGCGTAGAGTTCGTTATAGCGCTTCGGCATGATGCGGACCACCTCGAACCAGCGGCGGTAGGTGCGGTTCAGTTCGTCGGCCGCGGCGAGCACCTCGGCGTCGCTCATCTTTTTGCTGTCGCGCACGCCGAGGCCCAGCGCCCCCTGCGAGGCGTCGCACAGGTAGAACGATGCGGCGACAAGCGGCCCGAAGATATCTCCCTTGCCCGCTTCGTCGCAGCCGGCGAGTGCGTCAGGGGCGAGGAGTCCGAGTATGAGGCGGCGGAGCCGATCGCTCGGCGTGACGATGCTGAACCCTTTTTTATCGGAGTGGTAGAGGGCGATCGGGAATTCCTTCTCGCCCGGCAGGATGACGCGGAACGAGACGCCGTAGGGAAGTTCCTTGAAGCTTTCGGGAAGCGGGGTCATCAGTTCGGCGACGAGCCGCGTGTAAACCTTCTCGACGAAAGCGTCGAGTATCGGGTCAGGGGAGAATTTCGCCATCGCGGACCGCCGTGGCTATGAGTTTTGAAAGTTCCCGGTATATCGCGGAAAGTGGAGCGGAACGCTTGGCGAGGAACGCCGTTTCGGCTTTGACCACGGCGGTGTCGCCGCGCACCGCCGGGCCGGTAAGACCGGCGATACCGTGCGTCCGGACGCCGGAGATCGACGAGGCGACGAGCTGTTCGAGCAGTGCGTCGGCCTCTTTTTCAGAGAACCCTTCGCGTTCCAACAATTCAAGTCCTGCGGCGTAGAGATACTGCGTGAAATTCCCGGCGATCACTGCGGCGGTGTGATAGCCGAGTCCCGGTAGCGCGGTGCGGTGGATGAAGCGGAAACGGTGTTCGGTCAGGAAGCGGCGGAACGAGGTGTCGTTACGGCCGACCCAGAGGCACAGGATACGCGACAGGTCGGTGGCGCGGTTCACCGAGGCGAAGGGATGGAGCAGGTGGACCCGGTCGTGGACGACTTGCAGGCCGCCGGCGAAATGGGTTATCCGCAGGCCGGGCGGCACCACGGGGTATATCTCGCGCAGAACCCGTTCGACCTCGTCGTCGGGGAGGGCGAGGAACAGGCAACCCTTCTTCGGTGGATCGCTCTCCCAGCCGGTGGGCAATATCTCGCAGAGTTCGTCCTGACGCACGAAATGGTCGGCGAGCGCGCCGCCGACATTGCCGGTCCCGGCGATGTGGATGGAGCAGTCGTGGGCGATAGGTTTCATATCGTTATCCCATCATCAGATAGGCGACATAGAGACCGTAGCAGGCGAAAAGGATCGCGCCGTCGCGTTTCCCGAGCCGCCGGTCATGGTGGCGGTAGACCAGCGCGAAAAGTACCATCGACGCGAGCGCCGTCACCGACAGGTCGATCGTCGTGCCGCTCGAAAAGGGGAGCGGTCGAATGACCGACGAGACGCCGAGTATCAGGAAGATATTGAAGATGTTCGAGCCGACGATGTTGCCGATGGCGATGTCGGCGTTCTTCTTGTAGGCGGCCACCATCGAGGTCGCCAGTTCGGGGAGCGATGTCCCCGCCGCGACGATGGTGAGTCCGATCACCCGTTCGGTCATGCCGAAATAGCGGGCGATCTCGACCGCCGCGTCGACGAGGAATTTGCCGCCGAAAACGAGCATCGTAAGCCCCGCGACTATCATGGCGATGGAGCGCGGCACGCCGTACATCTTCACCGGCTCCCCTTCATCGGTGCCGGAGCGCGCCGTTTTAAAAGTATAGCGCAGGAAATAGACGAAGAAGAGGAGCAGGATGATGCCGTCGATGCGGCCGAGCGACGACGGATCGGGTCCGTCGAGCGGCAACGACAGGAACGATGCGCCCAGCGGGAAGAGGATGAGCGCCGCGACGAGACTCATCGGGATCTCTTTTTTCACGGTGCTTTCCTGCACCGGCAGGCGGCGTATGAGCGCCGAGAGGCCCAGTATCGCGAAGATGTTGAAGATGTTCGATCCGAGGACGTTGCCGATAGCGATATCGGTGGTCCCCTGTATGGCCGAGACCACATTGACCACCAGTTCGGGGGTCGAGGTGCCGAAGGCGACCACGGTCAGACCGATGACGAGGCTCGATATCCCGTAACGTTTGGCGATGGATGCGGCGCCGTCGACCAACCACGAGGCGCCGAAGGTGAGGAGGACGAACCCTCCGATGAGCATGAGCAGGGTCATGAAGAACTCCTAGGTATAAAGTATCAGCGAATAGACGGCGTCGATGACGATCACCATGAAGATGGAGACGACGACCGAATCGGTGGTGGCGCGGCCGACGGCGTCGGCGCCGCCGCGGACATGAAGCCCTTGATAGCAGGCGATGGCGAGGATGACCCACGCGAAGGTAAGGCTCTTTATGGCGCCCCAGACGATATCCTTCATCCGCATGATGCGGATGATCTGTTCGACGAAGGCGCTGGTCGGGACGCTGTAGAAGTTCGCGACGATGAGCCCGCCGAAGATACCGGCGAAACAGGCGGCGAGCGTCAGTATCGGCATCGAGAAGGTGAAGGCCCAAAACTTGGGCACCAGCATGAATTTGAGCGGCCGGACCCCCATGGTCTTGAGGGCGTCGACCTCTTCCATTACCACCATCGTGCCGATCTCGGCGGCGATGGCGCTGCCGGTGCGCCCCGCGATGATGATGGCGGTCACCAGCGGTCCCAGTTCGGTGAACATCGCGATGCCGATGAGCGTCGAGATGTAGGACTGGCCGCCTAGTTTCGCCATCTGGATGGCCGCCTGTATCGAAAGGGTGAGGCCGATCAGGAACGACAGGAGCATCACGATGGGGACCGCCTTGTAGCCGATATAAAGTGCGTTGCGGGTGGTGTCCCATTTAACGATGTGGCGCCGGTCCCAAAGCGACGAAACCGCGTAGTAGAGCATGTCGACGAAGATGATGCAGAACAAGAAGACCTTGTCTAAAAGCGCGAAGATCGAACCGCCGATGCGGTCGATCAGTTTTTCTTCGGTATGATCGGCCGCCGCCGTTTCGGGGCGGCGGTAGAGAATGTCGGTGACGCGGTTCTCGGGCAGTTTCACCTTGCAGGCGCTACAGGAGACGAGCCGCCGGATGAAAGCCTTGGTGGGAGAATCGAGGCGCACCCCTTCAAGATCGAGGAGTATCTCGTCCTGCCCCTTGATGTCGTGCAGAACGCGGACCAACAGATCGGGGTAATTCTCATACGTGACCGTTTCGGGTATCCGGTAGAGCATGGTTACGCCTCGGTGGTCGTGAAGGGCTTCCCGTCGCGGGCGCAGAGTATCTGGATAAGGCTACGTCCCTGCATCGCCGCCGGGGGCAGTCCGCCGCCCGGGGTGGTCCACTGGCCGATCATGTGGAAGTTCCTGAGGCCCGGCAGTTCGGTCGGTATCTTCCATTTAAAGGTCTTGACCGTCGGCGCCCAGCCTTCCCACGCGCCGCGCCAGTTGGCGGTGTAGCGGACATAGGTCATCGGGGTGGCCACATCGCGCACCTCCACCTCGCCGCCGATGCCGGGATACCAGCGTTCGAGGAGTGCGATGAGGTCGTCGGCCGCTTTCACCTTTTCCTTTTCGTAGGCGGGGCGGTCGGCGGTATAGAGTTTTTCCCAGTGGTCGTAATCGGTGAAGAGATAGCAGACGATGACGCTTTTCCCCGCCGGAGCGAATGAGGGGTCGAAACTGTAGTTCTGCACCGTTACCGCCGGTTGCGGCAGGCCGCCGATGATGATCGGCTGATCGAGTACCCGGGCCACCGTGTGAGGATCGGCGCGCAGATCGCGCCGGATGCCGAGCGATATCTGGAGCGTCGCCGGAAAGAGTATCGGGTCGGCGTAGTAACGCTTCAGCTTTTTGGTGAGATACTTTCCTTCGAGCAGGTTGAAAAGGGTCGAATGGCCGTCGGCCGCCGAGATGACGATGTCGCCGCGATGCGTCGTCCCATCGGAAAGTTCGATGCCGACCGCGACGCCATTCTCGACGGTGATGCCCGCCACCTTCTTGCCGAGATGGATCGTGCCGCCGAGCGACTCGTACCGTTTCTTGAGATTCAGCGCGAAGGGGAGCGAACCGCCCTCGGGGACCCCGGCGGTCTTATTGTGCATCCAGGCCATGGTGATGGCGAAAAAGCCGAGTGCGAAACCGTCGATGGGGAAAATGGTAGAGAACGCGGTGCGGAGCGTCGGGTTCTTGAACCGGCGGGCGAAATCGGTCATCGGGGTGGAAAGGAGGCGCATCATCTCGCCGAGGAACGGGAACATCTTGATCCCGTAGCGGACCCATTCGGCGACGGTGAACAGTGCGGTCGGTTTGAGGACCGCCATCTCGAGCCGCGTCAGTTTGCGGATGCTCTTCGCCAGTCTCTGTATCTCCCTTTCATCCTCGGGGGCGAGTTCCAGCAGGTGTTTTTCGAACCGGTCGATATCGGTGTAGAAGTGGACCGTCTTGCCGCCGATATGCAACTGGACGAACTGTTCGTGGTCGTATATCTTCTTTTCCTTGATGGCGCCGAGTTCCTTCCAGATGGTGTGGAAGTCGTTGCCCGGCTTGGAGCCGACCAGCCAGTGGATACAGCCGTCGAAGATATAATCGCCGCGTTTCCACGCGGTGCAGACGCCGCCGGGGATGGTGTGCATCTCGAATATCTCGGTGTCGTAGCCGTTCATTTGGCCGTAGATACCGGCCGACAGACCCGCGCCGCCGCCGCCGATGATGAGCAGTTTCTTCGCCATGCGTTCCTCCCGGTGCGATCGTCAAAAGGCGCTTACTTCACCACTGCGTGTAAAGAAAGTTCCTCGATGAAGCGGAAATCTTTCGTGTTATAGGTGAAGAGGGGCAAACGGTGAATGATAGCGGTCGCCGCGATGACGGCATCGGGTATCTGGAGTCCGTGACTTTTGGCGTATCGTTCGATGAGCATCGTTGCGAGGTCCGAAATATCGGGAGTTATTGGGAAGAGTTCCAGCGCGGCAAGGTGTTTCTTTATCTTGGCGAGTTCGCTTTTGTTCAAGGCGCCGTAGTAAAGCTCCATGACCGTTATGGCGCTGACGGCTATGGTGTCGAGTCCTATCTTTTGAAGCGCCGCGATGGTGCGGGGCTCACCTTTGAAGGCTTCGATGATTATATTGGTGTCGCAGAGGGTTAGTGCGCTGCTCTTTGCCATGCCTGTTCTCTGATCGATCCGATGGTGATGTCGCGTTTTTTCCAGATGCCGAAGAGTTCGGCGAACGAGCCGCTTTTAGTCTTTTTGTCGTTCCGGCGTTCGCGCCGTATCTTGATGAAGTCGAGTTGGCTGAGAAACTTGAGCAGTATCTCGGCCTTGCTCATGTCGGCGATGTCCACGATGACCCGTTCCATAGCGACCTCCTTCGGTAGCTTGCCAATACTACTCGCAAATGGGGGCCATTGCAAGCAAAAAGTCGCGTCATGTTGAGTTGGAAAGAGAATGCTGTTGATGGCTATTCTACTTGTTCCTTGTTCGATTACTTATCCTTCCTCGTTCAGAAATGCTCCCCTAAAGCCTACCCGTCCTTTTCCATTTTTCTGCTTGAACCCGATCTCTTCCTTGCACAACTCCAGCAACTCCGTTACTCCTTCCTTTGGCCGAAATAGGCGTCCGATGAGTACCCGCCGGGCGACATTCTCTATCTGGCCCCCCGACAGCTCGAACTCCGCGAGCACCTCGGCCGTCTCCTCATCAAGGCGCGGAAGTTTCGCCCGCCAGATCGCCTTTCTGATCGCCTCCGACGGCTTCGGGAACTCCAGCTTGTAAAGGAACCGCCGGCTGAAGGCGTCATCCATGTTCTCTATCAGGTTGGTCGTCGCAAAGAGTATCCCCTGAAACTTCTCTAACTCCTCCAGCAGGATGTTCTGCATAGCGTTATTCATCATATCGACACTACGACTTGTTTGCATCCGACGGTTCAGTAATGCGTCCGCCTCATTGATGAGCAGTATCGGCTCGACCGGCAACTCTTCCCGCGCCCGTGCATATTCGGAGAATATCTTCTTGGTATTCTTCTCCGACTCTCCCACCCACATATCGCGTATTTGACTGACACTTACTTGCAGGACATCCCGGTCGCACCGCTTCGCGATCTCATGGACCGACGCCGTCTTGCCGGTTCCCGGACTTCCGTGGAACAGGATGGTGAGCCCCTGCGGCATCTTCAGGTCTTTCAATTCCTTCCTGATCCGGGCAAACCCCTTGGTGGTTACCGCATCGCAGACCGTCCCGATCTCGTCGGCCAACCGCCCGTCGAGAAGTATCTTCTCATGGAACGAATCGACCGATAGAAATTCAAGGACGCTGGAGGAGAAATAGCGTCGTTTCTCTTCCGGCGCTTCTTCGGTGTCATCAAAAAAGAGTTTCCGTGCCACCGTATCGGAAAGCAGTATCGAAGTGGTGCTCCTGAAGGCGCTTCGTTGCCGCTCATCGAGGACCAGCACCTTTTCTTGAAGGAGCACAAGTTCCTTTTTCATGATCCGGCGAAGGAAACGCGCTCTTTCCGCAAGGTTGTCCCCGTAGAGTGCTTTGCAGATATCCTGCAACGGCAGGGTGTCGTTCCCGTTCAGTTTCCGTTCCGCCGCGAGGAGAAAAACTATCGCTTCATAGGGACAAGTCCGTTTCAGGTACGGAAAGAGAAGATTGGTGTCGGGTACTCGTCGAATTAGTTGTTCCATCTCCCGCGTGAAGGCTTCGGGAGGATCTTCGTCGGGCTCGTGTCCTTTGAAGATATTGGCGGCCGCGCTGATGACCGCATACATGTTCGCCATGTCGCAGTCGCTCGTTTGATCCCGTCCAAAGAGAATAAAACTTGCGACTTGCTCGTTGACATCGAAAGGCGGGTTGAAGGGGTCGTGATGCCGCTGTCGGTTTGACTGCAAGAGCAACTTGCGGGCGATCAGCCGGTTGACGATATCCAGCACCTGCAACTGTTCCTTGGTCAAAAGGCCCAGCTCTGAGGATAGCATTGAGAACGGGAGCGTTTTTTCATGCTTCATGAATAGGACCGCCAACACATAGAGCAGGCGTGCTTCGCTATCGGCGATATCGAACCGTTTCTTCACTTCCCGGAGACAGGGGTTCTTGTAGAATTTGCCGTAGCCCCGGATGGGGAGGCCCAAGAGAAATTCTTTGGTTCGTGGCATCTTCTCAATGAACTCGTCTCGTGTCGCCTGAGATGTCTGTGCCATACACTTCTCCTTCTTCAAATGACCACGGAAGAAGTATATCGGATGGTGTGGGACGCAGAATGTCCCTGTAGAAAAGAAATCGGGAACTATCCTTTCGGCAACAGCCGGACGCCCTCTTGGAGCCGCTTCATCCAATACTGCCGGAACTCTTCGGGAGCTACCGCTTCGGCGTGCGGGGTGAATCCGAGGACATGGTAGGTTATTTCGGTAAAGTCGCTGACTGGCAAGGTCAATTCAACGCAGGGCTTGCCGTCGCAGGTCTTTTCGATGAACTTCTGCTTGGGATGCCAGACGCGGTTTTTCACCAGAGGAATGACCGGGCCGTGGAACCGGATCGTCACCTCGGTCGCCTCGGCCAGTTTGAAAATGCCATAACCCTTATGCAAATGCTTTTCCAATAGGTCTTCGTCTATCTTCTTCTTGAAGGGTTCTCCGGTATCGGTCACCTCGGTCATGCGCGACAACATAAAGGTGCGCACCTCCTTCGAGGCGCGACACCACGCGAGAATGTACCACTTGCCCGAGTAGTTGATGAGATGCCACGGCTCAATGGTCCGCGCCGAATACTCGCCCGCCGCATTGCTATAGGTAACGGCAAGCGCTGTGTGCGACCGCATAGCCGAGAGGACCGTGCGGAGCAGTTCTTCCGGCACCCGCTCGTGGTCCGAAAGCTCATAGGTGATGCGCCCGAGAAGCGGCTGATACTCGGAGAGCAGTTTTTCTTCGATACCCTCAAGCAACTCCCGCGACACGATGGGCATGAGCGAAAGGTTCTCGGCGATCCGCTCCGCAAAGACATAGAAGAGGAGCATCTTCTCATCGGCATAGTCGAAGATGTCCCACGGCTTCTTGTAGTAGTATCCGCCCTTTTCGCGCGAATAGATGAGCGGTGCCTTGAGGTACAGGCGCATATACTCGATATCGCGCTTCACCTGCCGGTCGCTGACCTCCATATCCTCGGCCACTTCGCGGACACTGCAATATCCCTTGCGCCGTATCTCGCGGTGGATGTGAATGATGCGCTGAGTGTTGGCCATGGAGTTTTCTTCTTAGGCTCCGCTCCGGTTCAGGCTTTTATCATCGCCAACAGCGCGTCACGCCATTTGGTCAACAGTTTTGTTCCTTCTTCCATTGATGTATTAAAGTCTTTTTTCCAATACTCTTCGGTATAATCGTTGTCATCAAACCATTTCTGAATAGTTTCTGCTATATCTCCGTTGGATTCTTCGGAAATCGCCTTGAAAAGATGATCTAAAAGCAGTTGTGATCTAACCGGGTCCAATTTCAAACGGAAGATGCTTTCTTCGACGCGCCAATCAGCATTTCGACCTTGCTCTTCTTCATGCTCGATTATTGTAGCGTCTCTGATGATCTCGAGTACTTCCTCATTTGATTTTGCTTTGTCAAAATACTTCCGGTATTTTCCATTGTCTCCTCGTGGAAAGCTTTGCTCGATGATTTGATTTAAAACCGTCTTTTCTTCTTTTTTCAGAAACATCTGGGGCCTGGGCTTGGGTGGTTCCGCTTGCTTGTCCCCGCTAGAGCCTCTGTCTTTATCATCTCTGTCTTTCAGCCAGTTCTTCTGTTTCTCAATCTCCATGTCATGTTTTGCTAAAAGTTCTGTGAGGCGTTGCGGGTTTGCGGTAAAATATCGTACAAACATCTTTAAGAATTCCACGATAGGGGCGGAAGCATCCACATGAAGCCTTTTGCAAGTCTCATAGTACGGCAAGAACAGTTTGAGTTCTATGCTCAAGCTAGATACAAGATGGTCGTTTACATTGTCATCAACAACTTCTTCGACATCGATCTTCTCTTCGAGGTACTTCCGGTCATCTTCGTAATGCTTCACGAACATTTCTATAAACTCTTGAACCGGCGCAAAATAATGCATATCCAACTTTTTGCATAGTTCACGATAGGGTGCGAATGTCCTATGCCGTATTGACAGCGTCTGCGACGCAAAAGAGTCTCGCGCATGAATCCCAACTATTTTCTCGAAGTCGATCTTCATCTTATCAAGCGAAACAGTGCTCTGCTTTGTCATGTAACCCTCCATTTGTTGCGCTCTCTTTTGGCATCCCTTCGAGTCGGAGCCCCGGTCTCTGCTTCTATCAGAGCTAACCCCATGCGTGCTATTCAGTAACTGGATGCGGTTCGGTATTCTCTTGACTCGGAGAAGGATTTGTTTCCGGTGTGGACTCCTCTTTTTGCAATTGCGGAGCCTTTGGGAGATATGGTTTCAGTATCCCAACAACATTTTCGTAAAAAACTTCCATGCCTTTAAAGATGCCCTCCAAAACAGGCACGGAAGATGAGCCCTTGCATTTCGGCAAAGGAATCGTCCAAACGAGGGAGAAACTTTTGGGCAAGGCATCAGCAGAGAGACGTTGTTCATTGACATCCCACATTAACTTTTCAACTTGTTCTTTGGGGTCCACATGTTTTTTCAATTCTCCAATGCTTTTTTGAGATAGAAGGTTCTTTTGCTTCCAGCACACTTTGACTAAAAGATCCTCCGGAACATTATGAGAAAGCAATGGCTTGAGTATCCAGTTGATTCGTGTTGCTATTCGACCCTCCGTCGGGGCTGCTACATCGATAGAATAGCGTACGGTTTTTGCGTGAAGTAGCACGGCAACTGTTAAGTCACCAGCAGTATCGGGTATCTTTAGCACACCTTGCAATGTGCCGTCTTTTATTGCCATATCATGAAGATTCTTGAAGATTAGCGCAGGATCTTTCTGTTCTGCTTTCGACATTTTTTGTTCGACATTTGCCTCTAATTTGACCTGAAGACGAAGAGCAGCAGTTCGAATGAAGGCATCCCAGTATATAACAACATCCTGCAAATGATTCTTGCATATGGCGAGGTCTCCTTCATGCGCACATTTTAGAACATGGTTCCAATGGTCACCCAAATCCGGAAATCTGACAATTTTCGAGCGTGGATCAAGAAGGTAGCGAATCCACTCTTCAAGTATCCACCGTTGGTCTTGGTCTTTTACCTCCCCTAGCCGAATCAACAATTCAGCCCTGCGAAGAAGCCATTCCCACGAGAGATGCACCACTGTTACTGCTTTACGTCTCATATCTACATTTAGGGGAGGATGTCCGTTTGCTTGAGCCGATTGGTTGCTAATAGTGATAAAAGCATTTACTCCTTTTTCGCACGCCCATGCGTGATACCGATCAAACTGTTCTTGAACGAGATTCTCAGAACCCACTTTCACCTCGACCAGTGCTTGCCAATCCTTTTGGCCTCTTGTCACACGAAGAACTCCATCAGGTCGACCTTTAGAATCCTTTTCTCCCGGTAAGGCAGGAAGCGTAAACTCCGAATAGCAACGCAAATTACCACTTGTTGGGTTCCCTGCCTTTTTGACTATTGCACGCCCAAACTCTGAAACTGCTCGCAAAACAGCCAAAAGAGACGCAGTTGCACGAATTTCCGCCTCTTCCTTATTATTGATGTTGTGGGATGGGAAAAGCCGAACCTCCTTTCCCCCCAAAGAACTTTCATCAATCGTCATGGTCCCCTCCCTTGTTTCTGTTTATGATGGTTAGCGTCTCACCATGCCCCAATATTAATCTCATGGTTTAATCGCTTCATTTAAAAACATATTGAACTTTCATCGCGTTGTCAAGGAAACGACCGCCTGTAACTATTGACATCGTAACATACTTCGGGGACGCAGGTTGTCCCCGAACAAATCTTTCTGAAAAATATTGTCGTGGCATGGCCGATTGGTTATTATGCAGACACATATCTTTCGCGGAGGGGATTCTCATGGAACGGATCGTGACCAACAGCACAAACTTTGACGCACTCAAAAAAGCGGTGAACGAAGCGGAACGCGAGATATTGATCTGCTCCGCATGGATCCGTTCGGAAATGATCAATCGCATCTTCGACGACACCGCAAAAAGACGCATCCACAAAAAGAACATCCGGCTCCGCTTCATCCTCCGTATCGGTGAAATGACCGATGTGGAGATAACCGATGCCGGAGTATTCGCTTTCTTCGAAGAGATGGGCGGTCATGTCGAAGTGCGCTACCACCGCACCCTGCACGCAAAGATGTATGTGGTCGACGATTGTTTCGCCATGCTGGGCTCGTTCAACCTGACCGGCGGCGGTTTCGGCGATGAACATAAGCCCGGCAAGAACCCTGAAACCGGCTTTCTCTTCGATGAAGCGGCAAAAGTCGCTGAGGTGAGAAAGCGTTTTGAAGAAATATGGACCGATTCTTCGACCATGACGCCGGGGCTTTTGGGCTTTGTCCTCAACCCCGCCGATGACGGTATTTTTCATATTGCGGGCATTGCCGACCTGCCGGTCAACCGTTTTGTCGAGGTTCGCTTAAATGATGGTTCCCGGATGCTCGGCCAGATCGAGAAGAGTCAGAAATACTCGCCCGACTTCTTTTCGCTACCGCCCGAAGATGCTGAGAAAGATGCCATGAACGAACTCTTCCAGACCTTCATCAGTACCAGTCCGCTTCATATCCAAGCAAAGGCGCTCACCATCCGGGACGCGGGTCAATTGCGCATCGGTCTTGTCAAAATACTTTCCCTGATCGTTCCCTGTGAAGGCGGTTCGTTCAAACGCATCCGAAACACCACGCCGCCCGACATCGCAGCCGAGGTATACAATGCCGATCCCGTGCTCCTCGAACAGTTTTACGGGAATGCGGACTGTGCTCCCGCCGTCATGATCGAAAACCAAGACATTCGGGTCGGTCTCGATCCGGTGGAACTTGCGACCAAGCACATGGCGATCTTCGGCTCGACCGGTAGCGGCAAGAGCTACTTCGCCAAACACCTGCTTTCCTGCTCGCTCGTCAAGTGGTTCTGCGAAAAACGAAAGGGGCGTATCGTCATTTTCGATCCGCACGGCGAATACAGCCGCGACCTTGTAAAGCCGCCTTTTAATCTTCCGGCCGCGCGTTTCGAGATACTGCAAAGCGATGGAAAACGCCGCTTGGAAGCCCGTATCATAGAGAGTGTTGACGACCTCATTGAAATATGCGAACTGGAAAAACCGAAGAAAGAAGAACGGGAATTTCTGGCCTCCGCCGTTCGGGTCGGTCTGGCCGCCAAAAGTACCGAGAGTTTTATGCAGCATCTTCGGGAAAAGGCGGGGAACGCAACGGAAAGCGATCTCGATATGGGCCAGCTCGATTTCCTTCGCGCCTTGATAGAGGAAAATATCGCGGCCTTTCTGGACCCCTTTGATAAACTTGCCAAGAAAGAAGTTGAAGAACTCATTGCGCAGGGAAAAGTCGATAAGAAAGAAAAAGATGCCGAGATACGCAACCGGGTGAATGCGATGTTCGCCCGTCTCGATGAACCGATGAGAAAGCAGATCATCGACCAGATCGTAAAAAAGAACCTGCATACAGAATTCGAGAAGTTCATCGAAACCAAGAGCCGTCTTCTTTCGGAAGATCTTTTTTCACGGATCGAGACGGCCGTGCAGTCCGGCAAAATCCAGTTCGGCGAATTCGATCCGGCGGCGACATTGACCGACAACAAGATCTATTGTGTGGATTTCTCGGCGATCCACGACAAAGATGCCCGCTTCGAACTGACCGCCAATATCATCCGCGAGATATTCAACAACAAAAAGACGAAAGGAACGGCGGAACGCGACACTATTTTCGTCGTTGAAGAAGCACACAATTTCGCGCCCGAAGGTGAAGGCAAAAATAATCCGGCGGCGGAAATGATAAAGAAGATCGCTACCGAAGGGCGGAAATTCAATCTCGGCCTTATGGTTATCACTCAACGACCGGCGCAGGTTTCCAAGGCCGTTCTTTCGCAATGTTCCACGCAGGCGATATTCCGTCTTATCAACCCAACCGACATCAAGGCTATCGGCGAGATCGTCGAAGGTATCGGTGAATCGGAACTGCACCGCCTTCCCAACTACGAACAGGGCGAAGCGCTCTTCACCGGCGTTGCCGTCAAGAAACCTGTCGTGGTCAAAGTGATCTGATCTTTAGTATTCTTGAGATTTGCACAAAGGAAGGTGTTTGTCCGTTCGAGTAGTCGCTAATACTTTTCGTAAAGTTTCTTGTCGAGGACATAGAGCGCTATCTGGCGCGCCCCTTCCTGCGTATATTTGAATTTGCCCTTGAGGTTCTGCAGCAGGAACGAGACATCGCGCTTGAGCCGTTCGTCGTAGGTGTTGAAGGCGCCTGAACCGAAATCCTGTATCGCGCGGCGGAAGTTCTCGTTGGCGGCGTAGGGGGCGAGCGCGTTCTCGCGGAGGTTGCGGGTGTAGCGGTCGAAAAGCGACCGGAACAGCGTTGTCTCGGCGAGCGGTTTCCCCTCGACCTTCATCTCCTGCGTGACGGTGACGGTGATGTATTCGGCGTGCGTCTCCTTGCGGAACTCGCTGCGCCGCCGTTCGGAGGCATCGGCGCCGATGAGGAAACTTTCGAGGCCGTGGAAATACTCTTCGGTCACCGCGACGGTGTCGCCGGTCGCCTCGTTCTTCTCGACCGCGCCGATATCGAAGTTTATCGCGAAGAGGTAGTTCCGCAGATCGCGCGCTATCTGCTCCTCATTGAACAGGTAGAGCGCCTCCTTGACCTCCTGCAGGACGCCGTAGTCGTAGAGGTCCTCGAGCGATTCGATGAAGCCGTCGGGGATCGCCTCGAAGAGCGGTTCCCCCTCGCGGCTGAAATACTTCACGACCATCTCCATGGTGATGAGTTTGCCCGGTTCGCAGAAGTGGGTGATGAGCTGCGAGAAGATGTTGAGCGACTGCCGCCCCGAGAAACCGGAGACCCCTTCGAACTCCGATTCGGCGAGCAGATTGGCGCGCATCGCCCGGTCGAATCTGCGGACATCCTCTTCCGACAGCCAGTCGGGTATGCGGCCGGTGTAGAGGTCCATCTTGAGCAGCAGCGAATGTTTGTCCATGTATTTGCGGTAGCGGTCGGCGTCGGGTATCCATTCGCGGATCGCCGGCGAATCCTTCTCGAGCCGGGATGAGACGACGATCTTGGCGACATTGGTGAGCACGCCGGGGAGGAAGAGACGGTCAATCGCCCTGCCGAACTTGTTGCGGTAGATGGCGACCTCGGTGTCATAGTCGAGGATATAGGGGATCTTCACCGTGATGATGCGGTCCTGGAACGACTTCACATTCTCGTAGTGGCTCTTGTCCTCGGGGTTCACGAGTCCTACGAACAGCGATTTGATGCGCTCCTCGGTCAGGTCGACCTTGTGGACGCCGTCGCTGATGATGCCGTGAAGATCGCGCAGGCGTTCGATGTTGTTCTCCTTGATGTCCATGAGGGCATAGACGCCGTTGTTGGTCTTGGCGAGGACCGACGAGATGAACTCGACGCCGTCGTTCTTCAGCAGGTCGCTGATCATCCGTTGCAGGAACGGGTTGGTCACCGGTTTGCGGTAGAGCGGGTCGCCGGGGTTGAAGATGGTGACGCCGCTGCCGAACTGGCGGTTGAAATGCATCCGCCGCGCATAGATCATGTTGTAGACCTCCAGCGGGTCGCCGAGAAGGTCCAGCAGGATGTCGTAGAGCGACCGGCAGATGGCGCACGGGTTCTCCTTGAGCACCCATTCGTATTCCTTGCGCTGGAAGAGCTTGGTCTTGAACGAGCCTTTCGGCAGGAGTTCGTCGAGGAATTCGCGCCGCTGTGATTTGGGTATCTGCAGTATCGGGTGGTCGCCGCTCGGGCAGGAGAACTTGAGGTGCCGTTTCGGGAAACGGGCGTCGGTCTCCTTGAAGGCGCTCAGCCGCTCGTCGAGTTCTTCGCTTCCGGCCTTGTCGGCGGCGCGGCGCAACGGTTTCTCGGCGTTCTGGAAACCGCCCAGCCGTTCGATGTCGAGCCGCCAGTAGGTCTTAAAGTAGACGCCGTCGGCCGAGCGGACATATTCTTCGAGCCGCTGGAGGATGTTGTTGAGGAAGGTGCTCTTGCCGCTGCCGGGAGGACCTTCGAACAGCAGGATGTGGTTGTTCTGGATCCCTTTCTTGAAACCGTTGACCAGCGTCATCAGCCGGTTGGCGAAGAGGCGGTCGGCGAAGAAAGGATTATCGAGTCCCTTGACGAACAGGTCGTGGCAGTCGTAGTTGGCGAAGCCGACCGATTCGGGGTCGCCGCGGTATTCGTCGCGGCCGTTCGAGACATAGTGGTTCACCATGTCGTGGAACAGCTGGAAGATGTCGCGGAAGGCGAGTTCCGGCTGAGCGGCGGTGAAGCGCAGGAACCGGTCGTAGGGCCACGGTTCGCGCCGGTCCTTGTCGCGCAGACGCTGACCGAGGCTGATGAGCGCCGGGATGCGCTCCTTGGGCGCGTCGGCCGGTATTTCAACGATGTGCTGCGGAACCTCTTTAAGCCGCTTGCGCGTCTTCTTGTCGGTTTTCGGAACGGTCGGTTCGCTCATAGAGAACCTCTCATGGAAGACGAAAACGGCTTATGCTAGCACAGCTGATATAAAAATGCAAACAGCACGAAGAGTTAAGGGGTGGGGGTGGTGCCGCGGGTGATCAGGAACCGCACAAGAGTCGCCTCATCGGTCCTATCGGCGATGACCAGATGGCGGGTCTCCCAGACGAGGCGACGGATGGAAGCGGATTCGAGCGTGGTATGGTCAGGGCCTTGCATCGCGGCGATCAGCACGGGGCGCGGTGCGAGCGTCGCGACGAGGTCGCCGATATCGGCCGTCCGCAGAAGGCGAGGAATCTGTAAGGCGGTCTGTTGGATAGCTTCGGTGTCGCCGATACCGGGAACGAGGCTTGCGGTACTGTCGCGCAGAGCCAGCCAACCGATCCGGTCGGTCTGTGATGCCGCCAGCAACGCCGCGAGCGCATGGGCGCTTCCTTCGGCATAGAGCCCAACGGCCGTATGGCCTTTTCGTGCGAGATCCGCCGCGACGGTCATGATATCGCCGGCGCGAAGAAAGGCGAGCGGCAGTCCGGCGACCAGCGCATTCATCACGGTGTGACGGACGGTATCGCCGGCAGGAAGATCAAGTTCGCAGGTCGCTACGCGTGCTTCGGAAAGCGCCGAAACGATGCGGCGAGAATTCGGGCCTTTCAAAACGATGACCGCGGTGGCGGCGTTGTCGGGACCAGTGCAGTCAAGAAGCGTATCGGGTAGCGGGATGTCCAAGACTCCGCGAGGGAAAAGTCCCCCTCCCGATAGGTCGCGTAACGCCTCGCCCAATTCTATGGCATAGAGTTCCGGGCCGATATCGTCGCGTCGGGCCCGTGTCTCGTCACGCAACAGAACCAGCTTGCGGCGCGCCAGTTCGGCGAGCGTTATGTCGCGTGCCGGGTCGAACGGGGCGGGGAAAAGGTCGCGGGCGGGCAGCTCCTCCTCCTCTTCGTCGATCGCCCCGCCGCCGAGCCGCCGTGTCAGAAAGTCGTACAACAGCAGGCGATGGTGGGGCTGATAACGGCGCGCCCCCGCCGCGACGGTGAATTCGAGCCGTTCATCGGCGCCGAGGAAGCGGTATGTCTCGCGGGCGCGGCGCACCGTTTCGGTCGCGGCGGCCGTCCGTTCCCCCTCTTTTTTCCCCGCGACCACGATGAACGGACGCGGGGCGATAAGAGCGAGGATATGGTGCTGTTCAAGGTCGCGGCGCGGGAAGATGAGTAGATCGGAAAGTGACGGCGGTTCGGTCATCGCACCCCAGCCGCTCACCGAAAGGAGCGCCGCGCCCGTCGCAACGGTATCATCGAGTGCCGCGGTATAGAGTGCCGTCATGCCGCCGCCGCCCGCACCGGCCACGGCGAGGCGCTGCGGGTCGATATCGGGGCGGTGCCGGAGCATCTCAAGGAGTCGCCGCGTTTCCCATACCGCGATACCGGCGGGCGTGATGCCCGACAGGAAGAGCGCCGGATCATCGCGTCCGGTCACCCGGCGGTCGCCGCATCCGGACAGTTCGAGTACGAGCGTCGCGGTCCCCGCGGCCGCCAGCGTCGCGGCGGTCCGCAGGACGGCTACATCGTGCGCGCCGTCATCCGACGAAGCGATGAACAGAAGCGCCGCGAAAGGGCCATTCCCGGCCGTCGGCAGATAGAGATCGGCGAGGCCGTGTATCTCGGGAAGCGAATCGAACACCAGGCGGCTGACCCGGTAGCGGTCAAAGGCGTGTTCGCCGACCACTCGATCGTTCAGCGCCCGTTCGGGGAGGATATCGAGTCCGAGCGCCTCGGCGAGTTTGGTGCGGTAAAAAACGCGTGCCGCATCCCAGTCGGCCCGTTCTTTGGGCGCCGGCAGTGCGCCGGGCGGTTCCTGTGCGGCGAGAGAGGCGAGATAGCGGTCGGTCCGTTCATCGGTCCGGGCGCCGTGACGCAGGAGGGTGATCGCCGTCGCTATGCTCAGAACGAGGAGCAGGACGAACAGCGCCCGCTTCATGGCAGGCCGGAGAGCCGTTCGCGGAGGCGGTAAAGGAAGAGGAGATTGACCAGCACCACCGTGGCGGGCAGTATCGTCATGAGGATCAGCGAATCGCGCGGCAGGAAATTATGGATGTCGAAGATGAGGGTCAACGGGAACATCAGGGCGCCCCAGCGCAGCCATACCATCGGCAATCCGGCGGCGCACAGCGGCAGGAGGGCGATGAAGTACCACGCGTGGAAACGGAGCGCGGCGAAACAGATGACCAGCGCCATGATCCGGACGAAGACCAGATAGGGCAGGTCCCGTTTCTGTATGAGTCGCCGCAGCTGCCACAGCGAAAGCAGGGCCACCGTCACCGTCAGCGACAGGTGCAGGCCCGTCTCGATGGCGGCCTGATAGGGGCGCAGCGCCGGGATGATGACGGTCAGCCCGTAGGGGATCAGATAGGCGAGGTTGTTCATCGGCTGTTCATTCACCAGCGGTCCGTAGATGGCCGTTATCGTGCCCCATCCGTCCCAGTACGGGTAGTGGAGCAGGACGGTGAATCCGGCGGCGCAGAGGATCGACAGTGCGAGTATGAGCGCCGACCGCCGCGTGAGCCCGACCGTCTGCCACCACGCGAGGAAGAACAGGACGAACAGCGGCAGCAGGTAGAACTTCACCTGCATGCCGACGGTGAGCAGAAGTATTGACAGCAGGAACCGGCCGTGGGCGAGCGCGAGGAGCGATCCGACGAGGAACAGCGCCGCGAAGATATCGTTGTGTCCCTGACCGGCCGCCTGCGCCCAGAGGATGGGGCAGAGGAGTATGAAGGGCGCGGCGGGACCGTCGGTGGTGCCGAACCGTTTCAAGAGGAGCGCCGTCGCGTCGCAGAACAGCAGAAACGCGGCGAACACCAGCAGTTTCCACGCGAAGATGCCCGCCAGCGGCGACGAACCGCCGACAAGGGCGGCGAACTGCGAGATCGATACGGCGGCGGGGCCGTACTTGCAGTAAGGGCCGCTCGCCCAGATCGGGGGCACATACTGATGATAGCTCGTTCCCGGGAGCAGCGCGACGTCGGTATAGGGATTGGCGCCCAATAGCGGCGCCTGCCCGCAGGAAAGATAGATGAAGATGTCGTTGGACAGGAGCGGCAGGGCGATGAGCGACAGGGTGCCCAGTATCTTGGCGAGCCGCAGGGTGCGTTCGAACGACAGACCGAGTTCCGCGCCGTGCATCACGGCGTTCCAGTAGCCGTATCCGGCAAGCAGGGCCGCCACCGTGAAAAGAAAACCTATCGCCTCGGCCGCCGGCCGCGGCGGGAAGGCGGTGTCGAGTCCGAGCGATCCGGTTGACCAGAAGCGGGCGTAGGAAAGGAGGGCGATCAGGAGCACCGAAACGATAAAGGGGATATGTATCTTCGCGCGGAGCGGGGTCAACTTCACGGTATGCCCGTTACTTGTTCTTAACGATGGCGCGGACGAAGTTGGGGAGGGCCAGTGCGCCGCGGTGTATGTCGGGGTTGTAGTATCTGCTGTTCGCGGCGATCTTCGCGCTGCGCGCCGCGTCGAATTTCTCCAGCCGGTGGTCGTCGGAGGCGAACGAGATGGTCCAGAAGCCCGACGGATAGAGCGGTATCAGCGCGATGTAGGTCTGCACATTCTTAAAGACCTGTCCCATCGCGGCGGTCATCGAATCCATCGTCTCCTCGTAAAACCACGGGCTTTCGCTCTGCGACACCATGATGCCGCCGGGGCGGAGCGCCTTTTTGACCAGCCGGTAGTAGTCCTCTTTGAAGAGCGCCACGCCGGGGCCGACCGGATCGGAGGAATCGGTGATGATGACATCGAAATAGTTCTCGTGCCGAGACATGAAGGCGAAGCCGTCGTCGAAATGGCACTTGACGCGCGGGTCGTTCAGACCTGCCGTGGTCGAGGGGAAATACTCTTCGCAGACACGGGTCACCCGTTCGTCTATCTCGCAGAGAACCGCCTCTTTCACCGTATCGTGGCGCAGTATCTCGCGGATCGCGCCGCCGTCGCCGCCGCCGACCACCAGCACCCGTTCCGGTTTGGGGTGGGTACAGAGCGGCATGTGGGTGATCATCTCATGGTAGACGAATTCATCCTTGGTCGAGAGCATCACGAGTCCGTCGAGCGTCAGCAGATTGCCGAAGAACTCGGTCTCGTAGACCTCTATCTTCTGGAATTTACTCTGTTCTTCATGGAGCTTGCGCTTTACCTTAAGACCCAGTGAGGCCTTTTCGTCATAATTCTCGTAGAACCACATCTCTTTCTCCTTTAATAAGGATGCGACGCAACAGTATACCGGAAAGAGTGCATTTTGCAATTTCCCTAGCCGTTAAAATGAATTGCTTTTATTTTTCGCAATCGCTATGCTGTGACGAACTAGGACGAGGGCCTTTGCGATGGAACTCATCAGCCAGCATGTGAAAGGCATCATGGAGGAGTGCAAACGCCGCGCCCGCGCCGCCGGCCTCTCCTTCGACAACGAATCGCTCGAATACATCGTCACCAACCGCGACATGATCGAACTGTCGCCCAAGGTCATGATACCGACCCTCTACGACTACTGGGCCAACGATGTCGAAGTGCTCAAGGAACAGGGCAAATACAAACTCTACCCGTCGAACCCCTACGAGACGGTCATCAACTCGCGCCCCGCGATCTCGTTCTACAACGACAACAACCCCGACTGGATGAATGTGATGATCTTCTATCATGTTCTCGGTCACATCGACATGTTCCAGAACAACATCCTCTTCAAGAACACCTGGACCGACGACTTTGTCGGGCAGGCGCTCGCCGACAAACGGCTCATCGCGAACCTGCGGAGCGAATACGGCCGCTGGGTCGACTATGTCATCGAGTTCGCGCGCGGCATCGACAACATCACCGGCTACTTCGGCGAAATGGCGGAGCGCGAGTATCCCGCCGAACTCGACCCGCCCGAACGGCTCGCCTTCTATTTCGGCCCCTTCCTGCAGGAGATCGTGAAACTGCCGGCGGCCGAATACTACCGCGAACTGGAGAAGTACAATAAACTGGTGGATGAGAAGGGGGCGGCGGCCGAGGAACTGTTCTTCACTGAGGTGCGCGGCCGCTATCCCGAATTCGTCGCGAAGTACGAACGGCACGGGGCGAAGCGCCCGGCGCGCTACCGCGACCTTTTGCAGTATGTCCACGACAACTCGCCGTTCCTCAAAAAGGAGCAGAACGGCTGGATGCGCTCGATACTGCAGATAGTGCGCAACACGGCGCTCTACTTCCAGCCGCAGATACGGTCGAAGATACTCAACGAGGGGTGGGCGAGTTACTGGCACGAGGAACTGTTCCTGCGCGACGAGCGGATCATCGGCCACGAATCGGACTACGCGAAACTGAACGCCGGGGTGACGAGCATCAGCCGCGTCGGGCTCAACCCCTACGCCGTGGGGCTCCGGCTCATCCGCTGGGTCGAGGAGTTGGCCGACAAGGGAAGGATGTCGCGCCGGTTCCAGCAGATACACGACGCGAACCTCCGTGAGGCGTTCAACGAGAAGACCGGCGCCGGAAAGAAGGCGATATTCGCCCTGCGCGACAACTTCAGCGACTTCATGCTCATCAATACCTTCGTCGATCAGGAGTTCGTCGACCGGTTCGACCTGTTCGTGGTCGGCAAACGGCTCGACGAGGCGCGCGGCGTCTGGCAGTACTACATCAAATCGCGCAAGGCCGACGACTACAAGCAGATGCTCCTCGAACACCTCTACCATCCGCCGGTCATCGAGGTGGCGGAGGAACGGACGAGTGACAAATGTCTCGCGCTCACCCACCGGTTCGAGGGGAAACAACTGGTCAAGGACTTCATCGGCGACACCCTCATCGGCATCGAATTCCTCTGGGGCGGCGAAGTGACGCTCGACACCACCGAGATAACGCTCAAGAAGCCCGAGAAGGAGGGCGACACCCCGCAGCGCGAATACCATCCGGTCCGCTACCACTGCTTCGAGCGCAAGATCGTCCGCGAACCGCTCTGAACTCCCGCGCGTATCTTTCCGTATAAATTGACAAACGGCGACGCAATCTTTAGAATGACGCCGGATCGTTTATTTTAAGGTCATGCAGATCACCCCGGCCCAAAAACGGCGCGTAGCCCTTTTCTTTCTGTTCGGCATCGGTCTGTTCGTGCTGGTGGTCGGCGTCATCGTCGGCGATCAATTGCTCAAAAGAGAGGACTGTTACTACTCAAAATTCCAAGATGTATCGGTCGCCGGACTTTCGGAGGGATCGAGCGTCAAATTTCAAGGGATGAACATCGGTAGCGTTCAGGCGATATCGATAGACGAAGCGGATACCACCATCATCCGAATAGATTTCTGTCTCAAGCCGGGGACCCCGATGAAGGAGGGGACCACTTCGCAACTCGGCAACATCGGCATCACCGGGCTCAAGTTCCTCGAACTCAAGGGGGGCGGTAAATTCAAGGATATCCCGAAGAACGGCGAGGTCCCCTCCATCGAGTCGCAGTGGGACCAGATCACCGGCAAGGCGGAGGTCATCACCGAGAAACTCGAGATCATCCTCAACAATGTCAACAATGTCGTCAAAGAGGTGAAGCCCGAGACGGTCAAGCAGATCGCGAACAACATCGCCGGTATCTCGGAGTCGCTCAACACGATACTTGCGCAGAACAAGGACAATGTGCGATCGCTCACCGGCGAATCGGCACAGTTCATGAAAAAACTCAATCAGAGCATGACGCAGATAGACGACGTGGTGACCGATATCCGCGCCATGACCGCCAAGGACGGCATCCTCACCGGCACGCTGACCTCTTTCTCGGGGACCTCCGAGGAGCTCGGCAAAACGGTGCGCGAGGCCGATCTCAAGGGAGCGGTGGAAAAGATAACGCTGCTGCTCGATTCGTTGCAGAAGACGACCGAGACGGTCAACCTGACGCTCATCCGTAGTCAGGAGGACATCAATCAGTCGCTGATGAACCTGTCGGAGAGCATGTATAACTTCAACGAATTCACCCGTATCATCATGGAAAATCCGGGGGCGATACTGCAAGGCGCGAAATCGGAGGAGGAGAAATGAGGAGGCTGTGGTCCGTGATGCTCGTAGTCCTGTGCGGGCTCCTCGTGAACGGCTGCTTCGGGACGCAGGGGAAGAAGCACTATTACCGCGTCTATTATCGGCCCAACCCCGCCCCGGTGTCGCAGATAACGGCGACCGCCCGCATCCGGACATTGGAGATCGACAAGGTCTATCGCCGGTATAATCTGGTCTACCGTGCCTCGCCGTATGAACTTTCCTACTACACGAATCACTACTGGGCCTCGCGGCCTTCCGACATGATGACCGATCTTCTGTACTATCATATCAAGGCGGCGAACCTCTTTTCCGATCTCATCATCAAACTCGACAAAACGCCCGATTACGAGATCGGCGGCGAGGTGCTCGAGATCGATCGATTCGACGATAACGGCCGCTCCTACGCCCACCTCAGCATGGTGCTCACCCTCAAGGACTTCAAGACGGGGAAGGTGATCGTATCACATACGATCAATGACCGGCGTGAGGTCGCGGCCCCCGATCCGCTCCTGGTCGTTCGCGCGATCGGCGAGATAACCGAGAAAGAGATCGAAGTTTTCATACAGAAGATCGCCGCAGAAATTGAGAAACAATGATTCCGTCACGTTGTTGAGAGTGACGAAGATCGCTCTCATCTTCTTTTCATTCGCCCTGCCGCTTATCCTTGCCCCGTTCCTGCTGGGCGGCGTCTATACCCATATCCCGGTCAACATGGCGCTCATCGCGCTGACCGCGGCGCTCTATCTGCTGTGGGGCGGCTGGATGTTCATCACCGGCAAACGATTGTTCGTGCCCTATCTGATCCTGCCGTTCGGCCTGCTGATGCTGTGGGGGCTGTTCCATCTTCTGCCGCTGCTGCCGGCGTTCGTGGCCCTGCTCTCGCCTCAGGGGCACTATTTCCATACCCTCGCCGGTTCGCAGGGGTGGCGGCCGCTGACGATGTCGTCGCCCGACACGCTCTATTCGATCCTGCGGACCGCGGCGCTGTGTCTGTTCGCCCTGATGCTTCAGCGGACGCTCGAAGGGGAGCACCGCGGCTGGCGGCGCGTCGTGACCGATACCGTCATCCTGACCGCCGTCGCGGTTTTCGTGTTCGGCTTTTTCCTCAAAATAACGGGCGAGACGCACTGGCTCGGATCGCAGCTGCGCGGACCGCTCCTCATCCATCCGACGCTCATCAACATGAACCATGCCGCCGCCTTCTTCGGCATCGCGGCGCTCCTGTCGCTGTCGATGGCGACCGAGGCCGATTTCGCCCGCGCCCGGGTCTTTTACGGCGCGCTTTTCTTCGTGAACCTGTTGGCGGTCATCATGACGCTGTCGCGCGGCGGCATACTCGCGGTGCTCCTCGCCATAGTGTTGTTCGGCGCCCTCAAATATCTCAAACACCGCACCACGGCGGTTGCCCTGCCGACCATCTTCGTCATCGTCGCGGTGCTGACCGCCTTCTATATCGGCTACCGCTTCATCGTCGCCGAGTTCGACATGACGCGCCCCGACTATTTCGACAAGTTCGCCCTCATCGCGACGGTCAAGGAGTACTTTGCCGACTTCTGGCTGACCGGTTCGGGGTTCGGCAGTTTCATGCATGTCTACCCCTATTACCAAGGCGATCCGGGGCTTTTCTTTATACAACTGGAGAACGAACCGGTACAATTCGCGCTGGAACACGGTATCATCGTCGCGCTCGTGGCGGCGGCGCTCTTCGTCTGGTTCTTCGTGAAATACAACCGCGGGACGCATCTCCGGTGCGGCGCGGCGGCGATACTGCTGTTCCTCCTCATGCACAACACGCTCGACTTCAATCTGCACGATCTCGCGATACTCTTCCCGGCCGTGGCGGTCTACCTGATGGCCTCCGGCGCCTTCGAGTTGAAGGGGCTGCGGCGTCATCTGTTCCTCGGTGTTACGATGATAGCGGCGGCGGGACTCATCTACGGTGCGACACGTGGCGATGAGCTCGATTTCTACCGCGTTAAGGACACGCTTCCCTATGAGACGCTGATAGAACGCTATCCGGCCGACCTCAAGCCGCCGCTCCGCGAAGCGATACGCCATTACAACGCGCAGACCACCGAGTCGTTCCTGAAGTCGCTCCCGTATCTATCGGAAGCGACCGCCAAGGCGCCCGACTACTATTTCGTCTACTATCTCACCGGTTCGTCGCTCTTGCGGCTTGGATCGGTCGACAACGCGCTACCGCTATTCGCCGAAAGTGTGCGGCGTGTCCCCGATCCGCGGCTCCGGTCGCTCTTGAACGATATCCTCCGGCAGTTGCGGGCGCAGGGTCTCGATCGACGGATACGCGAACTTCTGCCGTTCGATCGGCCGTCGGCCCAGCCGGTCATCGCCCAGTTCATCGGCGCGCAGAGCGACCATCCCGAACTGGTGGAATACTTCGTCGAAGGGCGCGAGATCGAATTTTTCGAGACGGCGGGCAACAGTTATCTCCTGCGCGGAAAGTACGATGCCCTCGACGCTCTGCTCGACCGGATCGAGCCGCGACTGGACCACCTGCCGGGTCCGGCCAAGGGTCGCTACTACCTGTTCCGGGGCGCTTCGGCGCGGCAGAAAAAGGATTATGCCGGGGCCATCATCCAGATGGAGCGCGGCACGGCGCTGACCGGCGCCTTCAACGACCTGTTGCCGCTCGCCCAGTTGTATATCCAGCATGCCCCCGAGAAATGCGCCGCGATGGACGGCCATCTACAGGACAAGGCGCTTCTTCGCAAGGACGATCTGGCCCGTTATTACCGCTGGAAGAGCGACTGGCTCATGAGCCGTGGAGAGTTGCGCGACTCGCTTAAATATCTGCTCAAGGGCGCCGACATCGCCGACAATCAGCAGTGGCGCATCGACGCGGCGCGCCGTCTGGCCGGCGCGGGATTCTACGATGAAGCGATCGCCGAACTGACCCACCTGCGGCTGTCGCGCAAGAAGATCGACACCGTCCTGATCGACAATCTCCTCGAAGAATACCGCACCCGCGTGAAAAAGAAGCGGGAGGGATTGATGAAGGAAATCCTGCTCGAAAAATAAAAAATATGTTGACAATGCCGCGGCGCATGGTAAGAATACGCCCCGCTGGTAGGGTGCTTAGCTCAGCTGGTAGAGCATCGGTTTTACACGCCGGTGGTCATAGGTTCGAGTCCTGTAGCACCCACCATCTGTTCCTTGAGGCGCGGTCGTAGTTAAGTTGGTTATAACGCCGGCCTGTCACGTCGGAGGCCACCGGTTCAAGTCCGGCCGACCGCGCCATTTTTTATCTCTTCCCCGACATCACCAAAAGTTGACTTGAGACGGGCCTTCCGCTATCTTTTCGCGATACCATGGAGTATTCATGCGCTTCGTTTCCTCGTGCATCACCGATATCGGTAAAAAGCGTTCCAACAACGAGGACTGGATACTCGAATGGCCCGAGAAGGGGCTCTATATCGTCGCCGACGGGATGGGGGGCGGCAAGCACGGCGAGGTGGCGGCCCAGTTGGCGGTCGATACGCTCGAGCGGCACATCATCGAACACTATGCGGTGGTGCAGGCCTTCCGCCTTTCGCGTAGCCCCGAGAACCGGCAGAAAGTGCTCGACCTCATCGCCGAAGGGGCGACGCGCGCCAATACCGTCGTCTGGAACGAAGCCGATAAGAGCGGATCGACCGGCAAGATGGGGACCACGCTGACCGCCCTGCTCGCCATCGATACGGAAGGATTCGTGATCCATGTCGGCGATTCGCGGCTCTACCTCATCCGCAACGCCGCGATGACCCAGTTGACCACCGATCACACGATGCGCGGCGATTATGAACGCAAGTACGGCGCGGCCCCCGACGGGCTCGACGGATCGCTTTCCAATACGCTGACCCGCGCCGTCGGTCTGTGCGACACCATCGAGGTCGAGACGCGCAACTTCGAGATACGGCTCAATGACCGGTTTCTGCTGTGTTCCGACGGGGTGCATCGCTACTTTGACGAGGCGCGCGTGGCCGAACTCACCCTTCAGCTGGCGGTTCCCGGCATCGACGCTTTCGAGGAGAAACGCTTCCTTGATCGCGAGATAAAGTCGATGATGGACGCCATCTACCGTGCCGGCGCCGAGGATAACTTCTCGGTGCTCCTCGTGACGGCGCGCGAAGCCGATGAGGAGACGGCGGCGGCCGAGAAACTGCTTGATGTGGCGGGGGTGGCGCGGTCGCTACCGCTCTTCTCCGGCTTCAATGAAGAACAGATAGAACGACTGGTGCTTTCCTCGGAAGTACGCGCTCAGAACAAGTACGATATCCTCTCTTTCCCGATACACCCCGAAGGTGAACTGCTCATCATGCTTGAAGGACAGGTCTCGGTACTGCGCAAGTCCCGTCAGATCGAGGCGCTCACTACCGGCAGTCTCATCGGCGAGGTTTCCTTCTTCTCCGGCAAACCGATGAACTATACCCTGTTCGTCGACAAGCCGTCAACCTTCATCGTGGTGCGCCGTTCGATCATCAAGGAACTGCTTGAAGAGTCGCCGGGCGCCGCAGCGAAGTTCCTGTGGGAGATCTGCCGCGTCATGGCCGACCAGATACTCACCTCGGTCTCCCACATAGAGAAGAAATGAGCGCGCTCGTATTTGCCCTCATCGTATCGCTGGAACTCGATTTCTCGCGCGGCGCAGCGCAGGAGCCGTCGCTCGCCGCCGCTTTCGCTCCTTACCGCACCTTCACCGCCGATGAGCGGAACCTGTTCTGCGCCGGCGGCGACACCCTCTCCTGTCTGATGGACGCGGGGGAACGGGTGCTCGATCCGCAGGTGCCTGCTGAAGATATTTACGGCGAACTGGCCGGGGTCCGCAGCGGTGATCCCGAGTTCACGCCGCGTATCTTGGTGAGCGAAGCGGGGATCGCATCGCGCGCCGTCGCCGTGTATCTTTTCATCGCCGATCGCTGGCGGAAACTGGATCCGAGCATGATACGCGATCTCATCAACGAGATCGGCGAGCCCTACTTTTCACGCCTCCACCCGCTCTACCTACGCCGGCTGGCCGAACTCGGCCGGATGGCGGAGTTCATGCAGGAGTACCGGCCGGTCGCCGACGAGGGGGTCATCCGTATCTATCTGCGCGAACTGATGAAGAAGGATCCCGAAGCGGCCTTTGCCTTCCTCAAAGGGCTCGGGATGAAACTCTCGGAAGGGTTCGAGGACGAGATAGATGCTCTGTTCACCGCCGCGTGGGCCGGGAAGAAGGAACAGCGACGCGACTATCTGCTGTGGCAGATGTACTCGAACTACCGCTCCTTTCGCTATGATCGTTGCCTGCGCATCGGCAAGAAGTTCGCCAGAAGCGACGCCGCGAAGGATATCACCGACTGGCGCGCCGGACTGTTGCGGGCGATGGCCAACACCAAACAGCGCGAACATCAGAACGCGATAGAGATATATAAGAACCTCGAAAGCTACCTCGACCGTTTCGAATTCACCGAGGAGGACATCCACGACCTTTATCGTTGGGGCGGCTATTCCTATGCGGCACTCGGCAAGAATCCCGAATCGATCGACTACTATCTCAAGGCATACGAGAAGCTCGCGATCTCCGAACGGGCCGCCGATTTCCTTTACTACGCCGCCGACATGGAGCGGCTTACCGAGAACTGGCCGCGTGCTGAAGAGCTCTACCTGCGCCTGCTCGCGGAACATCCGGAGACCGAACACCGCGAAGTGGCCGAGTTCCTCGTTTTCTGGATACGCTACCTTCAAAAACGATATGACGAAGCGTTCTCCATCCTGCAGAACATCACGCAGGCGTCCCTGCGTAACAGCTACGACGGCCTGCGGGCCCGCTACTGGACCGCCCGGATCGATGAGAAACAGGGGCGCGACGCCGCCGCGGTCGCCGCCTTCCGCGACATCGCGCTTGAACAGCCGCTTTCCTACTACGGGATGCTCGCCGCATCGCGTCTGCGCGCCAAGAATATCGGCATCGAGATGCCCGTGCGACCGGCCGTTGCGCCGCTCATCAACCCCGAACACCGGTTCCAACCCGAACTGCAGTGGGTCGCGGCATTGTGGCTGACCGGCCGCGCCGATAAGGCGGCATCGCTGTTGTGGGTCGTACGCGACACGGTGATCGGCTCCGGCATGACCGAGGACCGTCTCTTCGCCGCGTTCCTCGCGCGCGAGGTGGGCAGTTACGGACTCGCCGGGACCTTCATACGGTCGCTACCGACCACCGTCGGATTCTCGGGCGAGATAGCGCGGATGCAGTACCCGGTGGGCTACGAAGAGGAGGTCATGCCGCACGCGGCCTTGTACGGCGTATCGCCGCTGTTCGTATTTTCCATTGCACGACAGGAAAGTATGTTCGAGGCCAAAGCGGTCTCATCCTCCAACGCCATCGGTATCCTTCAACTCCTTCCCGGCACAGCCCAGTTGCTCGCCAACGAGGAGGATTACGGCGGGAAGGTGACTGCCGATCTGCTCAAGAAACCCTTCACCAACGCCCGTTTCGGCGTGAAGTTCCTCGGTAATCTGCTGAAACGGTATCAGGGAAGGATGGCGCTCGCAGCGGCGGCCTACAATGCCGGTCCCGGTAAGGTCGATCGCTGGCTCAAGCGGATGGAGGGGTTGGAACTCGACGAACTGATAGAGAACATGCCGATATTCCAAACGCGCAACTACGTCAAGAAGGTGCTCGCGAACTACGCGAGTTACCGTTTTCTGTACGAAGGCGAACTGGAGGACCGCTTCGAGTTTATCCTTCCCGTAAAACCGCTGTCACAGAAATAGGGGAGTTTATTTTCCCGTGTGGCCGAAACCGCCCGCGCCGCGATCGGTGTCGGAGAGCGTTTCGGCGGCGGTGAAGTGCGCCGTTTCGACCTTCGCGAGGACGAGCTGAGCGATCCGATCGCCCGCTTTCACGGTGAACTCCTTGTCGGAAAGATTGGCGAGGATGACCTTTATCTCGCCGCGGTAGTCGCTGTCGACGGTGCCGGGCGAGTTGAGGACGAATATCCCTTCTTTCAGCGCCAGCCCGCTACGCGACCGGACCTGCAGTTCCCACCCCGGCGGTATCTCGCAGAAGAGTCCCGTGGGGACGGCGGCCCAGCCGTGAGCCGGAATGAGGGTATCGACCGATGCGCGTACATCGGCGCCGGAGGAGCCGGCGGTCTGGTAGGCGGGGAGGGTGATGCCGGGAGCGGCGGTTATTTTGACGGTGACGCCGTCAGACATTGTTCGATCAGCGACGATCGCGGTCACGGCCGCCGTGCGGTTTGCGTTCGCGGTCACGGTCGCCGTGGGGCTTGCGTTCACGGCGCGGCTCTTCCTCTTCGGTGGAGAAATCGCGCGCAAGGTCGGAGGGCTTCATCGACAGACGGAATTTGCCGCCTGCTTCGAGTTCGACGCAGACCACGCGAACCTGTTGGCCGATCTTGAGCACATCGCTGACATTCTCGATCCGCTTATCGTCGATGCGGCTGACATGAAGCAGGCCGGTAACGCCCGGGATAACTTCGACGAACGCGCCGTAATCCTCGATGCGGGTGACCACGCCGTCATATATCTTGCCGCGTTCCGCCTCATCGGTGAACGATTTGACCATCGCGATGGCCGCGTCGAGCACGGTGGAGTCCTTGGCCGCGATGAGCACTTTGCCGTCCTGTTGGACCTCGATGTCGGCGCCGGTCTTCTCGACGATCGACTTGATGTTCTTGCCGCCGGTACCGATAAGGTCGCGGATCTTCTCGGGGTTGATCTGAATGGTGACCAGTTTCGGCGCGAGCGGCGAAAGTTCCGGCCGGTGGGCCGGGAGCGCCTTTTCCATCTCGCCGATGATGTGGAGCCGTCCTTCACGCGCCTGCGCGAGGGCCCGGCGCATCACTTCCTGCGGGAGGCCGTCGATCTTGATGTCCATCTGTATCGCGGTGATGCCGTCCTTGGTCCCGGCGACCTTGAAATCCATATCGCCGAGGTGATCTTCGTCTCCCATGATGTCGGAAAGGATCGCGTATTCGTTGCCTTCTTTAATGAGGCCCATCGCGATACCGGCGACATGTTTCTTAAAGGGTACGCCCGCATCCATCAGCGACAGACAGCCGGAACAGACGCTCGCCATCGATGAGGAGCCGTTCGATTCAAGTATCTCGGAAACGACGCGGACGGTATAGGGGAATTCTTCTTTGGTCGGCATGATCGCCCGGAGAGCCCGCTCGGCGAGGTTGCCGTGGCCGATCTCGCGGCGGCCCGGCGCCTTGAGGCGACCGACCTCGCCCACCGAGAACGGCGGAAAATTATAGTGGAGCATGAAGTTCTTACGCGTCTCTTCGAGCACCGTATCGACCCGTTGTTCGTCGGAGGTGACCCCGAGGGTGATGGTGCCGAGCGACTGGGTCTCGCCGCGGGTGAATATCGCCGAACCGTGGACCTGCGGCAACACGCCGACCTCGGCCCATATCGGGCGGATGTCCTTGGTGCCGCGGCCGTCGATGCGGACCTCGTCCTCGGTGATCATGCGGCGCAATGTGGTTTTGAGGATCTCCTCGAAGATGCCGTGGGCGCGGTTGTGCACCACTTTCGGTTCGTCGGCGTTGAGGAACTGAGCGCCGCTCGCGAGCGATTCAGTCACCCGTTCATCGACCGCCTTCTTGACCTCTTTTATCGCTTCGTAGCGCGCCAGTTTCTCGCGGATGCCGAGGGCGTCCTTGAGTTTATCGGCGACGAACAGCTCTATGAAATTCTTGAGCGCCGCGTCGGTCGGGTTCTTGGGATCCTGCCGTTTGGCCGGGGCGATCTTCGCCACGAGCGCTTCCTGCATGTCGATGAGCGGCATGGTCGCCTTGTGGCCGCGGGCAAGCGCTTCGGATATCTCCTCTTCGGTCGCCTCGTTGGCCGATCCTTCCACCATGAGGATGGAGTCGCGGTTGGCCGCCATGACGATATTGAGGCGGGCGTTCTCCTGAGCGGCTGCGTTCGGATTGATGATGTATTCTCCCTCCTTGAGGACGATGCGCACCGCGCCGATCGGGCCGAGGAAAGGGACCTCGGAGATCATCAGCGCCGCCGACGAGGCGGTGATGGCGATGACGCGCGGGTCGCAGTTCTCGTCGTGCGACAGGAGGTTCACCAGTATCTGCGTTTCACTGCGATACCAGTCGGGGAAAAGCGGGCGGATGGGGCGGTCGATGATGCGCGCCGCGAGCTTCTCGTCGGTGTTGGGCATCGATTCGCGTTTCAGGAAACCGCCGGGAAAACGACCGGCCGCGTAGAATTTCTCAATGTAATCGACGGTCAGCGGGAAGAAGTCCTGTTCGGCCGGGACATCGCCTTTGGAGGCGACGACGGTGGCGAGAAGGACCGAATTACCGTAGCGGCACCAGATCGCGCCGTCGGACTGTTTGGCATATTTCCCTGTCTCTAAGGAAAGGGGGGTTCCTTCAAAAACGATAGATTCCATTTGATGGGTTTTCATGAGTACCTCTTGTGGATGCGGTTCAGGATAGTGCGTGGGACACAATGGTATACGCTACTTTCTCAGACCGAGTTCTTTAATAAGATCGGCGTAGCGGGCGAAATTGTTGTCCTTCAGATATCTGAGGAGTTTCATGCGCTTGCCGACCATCTTGAGCAGACCGAGACGACCGTGGTTGTCCTTTTTGTGGACCTTGAAGTGCTCGGTGAGCTGGTTGATACGGGTCGTCAGAAGGGCGACCTGGACCTCCGGCGATCCGGAGTCTTTGTCATGCACTTTAAACTTGGCGATGACGTTCTGTTTGGCTGCTTTCTCCAGCATCCGTTTCCTCCATTGGAAACTAAAGTTCAATCAATACAACAAACTACGCGGTGTAATATAATGAGAAGCGGCCGAATGTCAACTTATTTTTGCGGAGACCGATCTCTCAGAAGTTATTTTTGAGGAAGATGCAGGCATCCTCGATCTTGTTGGTACAGGCCTTCTTGACGAACTTTTTAGCGACCTCGGTATCCACGGGACCCCCTTCGCCGGTGAAGTACATCGCCCCGACGAGGAAACAGCCGTCGTTGTTGCCCAGTTCGCAGGCCCGCGAGAAGAGTTTGCGCGCCTGTTCCTTGTTGGCGCTTCCCTCCTCTCCCTTATAATAATAAACGCCGAGATTGAAGCAGGCGATCGATTTCTGTTTGCCGCACGCCTTTTCGTTATAGATGCGCGCCTTGTCCTTGTTCAGGTCGCCGCCCTCACCGTTGTACCACATAAAGGCGAGGAAGCCGCAGGCGTCGCCGTTGCCCCAGTCGCACGCTTTCTGGAGATTCTCGCGCGCCTTTTTCTTGTTCTCAGCAACCCCGGCACCTTTCATCTGCATCCCGGCCAGCCGGTAACAGCCGTCGTGCGAACCGTTGAAACAGGCCCGTTCGAACGCCTCGGCCGCCCGCTTGAGGTCGACCGACTGTCCGTCGCCGTCGGTCAGGATGAGCCCGAGGTTGAGGCACGATTCGCCGTTGCCGTCGTCGCAGTAGTCAAGGAAGTGCTCGTAGGCCTTTTTCTTGTCGACCTTACTCGCGATCCCCTTCAGCCACATGAAGGCGCGCATGTTGCAGCCGTGGGCCGCCCCGCCGCCGCAGGCCTTTTCGTAGGCAGTCCGCGCCTTGGTGGTATTGACCGGGCCCCCTTCGCCCTTGAAGTACATGTCGCCGAGTACCGCGCAGGCCTCGGCGATGCCGGCATTGCAACTCTTTTGGAAACCGTCGCGGAAGTTCGGTTCCTCCGCCTCCTGCGCGGCGAGCATGAACGCCGTCAAAAGCACGAACAACACAGACCACATACGCATAGGATACCCCCTTTGAAATAAGGACCGTCCCAGTCTAGCGAACGGGGCGAACGAGGTCAAATAAAATCTGTTGTTCGCGCCGACTATTCCCAGTCTTTCCAGATAGGGTCGAACCCTTTTTTCTTCAGCATTGCCGCGACATCGGCGGGACTCCGATCGTCCACCACTTCGAATTGCGCGAGTTCGGGCCGTTTGGCGCTGTAGCCGCCCGGGGCGGTCGAACTGCCGGCCGAGAGGTTGGTGAAGCCGAGCGGGATGACCGCGTCGCGGAATTCTGCCGATTCGCGGGTCGAAAGAGACATCGGGGTCACCGGGAAGAGGAGCCGGAGCGCGCAGAGGAGGCGGATGAAGTCGCGGTCGGTGACCGGTGACGGGCCACCCGCCACGCCAACGGCGCCGCGGATGCGGGGGAAACTTATCGAGAATTCACTTTGCCAGTAGTGTTTCTGGAGAAAACTGAGGTGCCGCGCCAGTTCGATGGCGTCGCGCCGCCAATCGGCGAGTCCCAGCAGGAACCCGATGCCGATCTTCGGGATGCCCGCCGCCGCGCCCCGTTCGGGGGTGGCGAGCCGTTTGTCGAAATCGCGCTTGGGACCGCCCGGATGCTGTTCGGCGTAGAGCGCCCGGTCGTAGGTCTCCTGATAGATATAGAGCCCGTCGAGGTGCGCGTCGGTGAAAAGCGTCCGGTAATCGGCCTCCGCGAGAGGCGCTATCTCGATGGATACCGACCGGAAGCCGACCTCGTGCATGTCGCGGATGAGCGGCGCGAGTATTTCCGGGTCGGAACTCTCGGGGTGTTCACCGGCGACGAGCAAGAGACTTGTAAAGCCCTGTTGGCGGATCGCCTGCGCCTCGGCCCGCAATTCGTCGGCGGTCAGCCGGACGCGCGGCAGGTCGTTCCCGGCGTTGAAACCGCAGTAACGGCACCGGTTCACGCAGCGGTTATCGTAATATAATGGTATATAGAGCGAGAGGGCGTAGCCGAAGCGCTGGCGGGTGAGCCGCGCGCTTTCGGCGGCGAGTTTTTCGAGGTGCGCATCGTCCAGCGCGGGGGAAAGGAGCGTCGCGAAGTCGTCGAGCGACAGATGTTCGGCGCCGAGGACCGCCGCGATGTCGGCGGCGGTGGCGTTCATCGCGCGGTCGTACAGCCGCTGGGTAAGGTCGTTATCGGTGCGGAAGGAGGAGCCGTTCATGACGCGAACTCCCACGCCCGGACATGGCGGACACCGTTCCGGTCTCCCGCCGCCGCATCGTCGAGCGTCACCACCACTTTTTCGTAGTTGTCGGCTATCAGTTCCAGATTTCCGAACTCACGCGCGATCACCTGCTCGTCGGCGAGCAGATAGGCCACCTGCACATACTGCGGCACCCCGTTGCGTTCGGCGATGAAATCTATCTCGCGGTCGCCTATTTTGCCGGTCCGCACCGTTGCCCCCTGACCGCGCAGATGGAGATAGATCGCATTCTCCAGATAGCGGCCGGTATCGCTGACGGTCGCCGCGGTGAGATATGATCTGAACCCGGGATCGTTCAAGTACCATTTTTTCTCTCCGGCAAGCAGTCGCTTTCCCCGGATATCCCAGCGCGGGCACTCGTGGGCGAAGTATGCCTCCGCGATATAATCGAGATAGGCGCCGACCGTCGGGATATTGGTCTTATATCCGCTGGAGGCGAGGTAGTCGACCACGGAACGCGGTGAAAGAGGGCTTCCCATCGAATCGGTCAGGAACCGGACGAGCAGATCAAGGAGGTACGGGTCGCGCACCTCGTGACGGCGAACGATGTCGCGCAGGATGATGGAGTCGCGCAGTGCGCCGACATAGCCGGTGCGCAGTTCATGGTCGGCGATCGAGAGCAGTTCCGGCAGGCCGCCGGTACGCATATAGCCGATGAAAGACTCCTTGCCGCGCGTCTGTCCGAGAAAACCGAGCGCCTCGGTGTAACTGAACGGCAGCACCTCCATCGGGACATGCCGCCCGGTAAGATAGGTGGCGAGTTCCTGCGACAGGAGGCGTGCATTGGAGCCGGTGATGAACAGTTCGTAGTCGCGCGTGTGATCCTGCGAGAAGGAGTTGACCACCCGCTCCCAACCTTCTATTTCCTGTACCTCGTCGATGCAGAGGTATATCCGTCCCTTGGGTTTCAGCCGTTTTTCGTATTCGCGGATGACGGCGACCAGTCCGTCGGTATCTTTAATAAAGGAAAGGTCGGTCAGTTCGAGATTGAGATAAAGTATGTTCTTGGCGGGGATCTTCCGTACCCGGAGGAGGTGGTCGATGAGGCCGCGCAGGATAAAACTCTTGCCGCTGCGCCGCGAGCCGGTTATCACTTTGACGAGGGAGTTGTCGAGGTACCGGGCCAGTCGGTCGAGGTAGCGTTCTCGCAAATAACCAGTTTTTACGGGGAGATCGCCCCAGAAATTGTTCTTTTCGACTAATTCAAACATATTTTCTTTTTCCTCCGCAAAACGCTCTTTTTGAAAGCATACTTTCTTTTTTGGCGATTTCAAGAGAAATTTGAAAGTATGTTTGTTACTTCTTGAGGAAGTCGAGTTCAGGGCTGGAAGCCTGCGCGCTGTCGTATTTTTTCGGGATACCGGCGTCGCGGGCGATGAGCGCCGCTTCGACCGCCATCTTGAATGCCGTACCCATCGCGGCCGGGTCTTTGGCGGTGGCTATCGCCGTGTTCACGAGCACCGCATCGGCGCCGAGTTCCAGCGCGGCGGCGGCATCCGAGGGTGATCCGATACCGGCGTCGACCACGACCGGCACCCGCGCCTGTTCGATGATGATGCGTATCATCTCGCGCATGAGGAGTCCCTTGTTGGTCCCTATCGGTGCGGCGAGTGGCATCACCGTCGCGGCGCCCGCATCCTGCAGCCGGAGCGCCAGCATCGGGTCGGCGTTGATATAGGGAAGGACCGCGAAGCCTTTCTTCACCAGTATCGTTGTCGCCTTCAAGGTCTCTATCGGATCGGGGAGGAGATAGCGCGGCTCGGGGGTGAGTTCGAGTTTTACCCACTTGGGGAGTCCCGCCTCGGCCGCCATCTCGGCGTAGTAGACCGCCTCTTCTGCGGTCCGCGCACCCGCGGTGTTGGGCAGGATCGTGATGCCGGGACAGGCAAGGAGCGGCTTTAAGAGCGATTCATCCTTTCCGCCGAGGTCCATCCGCCGCAGAGAGGCCGTGACGACCTGCGTGCCGGAGGCTTTCACCGCCGCGATCATCGCCTCGTTCGAGCGGTATTTGCCGGTCCCGAGGAAGAGGCGCGACGAAAAGGTGAATGAGCCGACGCGCAGTTCTTTTTCCATTATGTTACCTGTTCAGTTCAAGCATCCGGACAAGGGCACCGCGCGCCTTTTCGGCGATGTCGTCGCCCACCGTGACCAGCGTCTCCTCCTCGTCGAGCGACCGGAGGATGGTCTCAAGCGTTATCTTCTTCATGTTGCGGCAGTACATCGCCGGGTTGGAGATGTCGATGAATTCGGCCGCCGGATCGTGCCGCTGAAGGGTGTGGGTGATGCCCGATTCGGTGACGACGATGTAGCGCTGGTGTTTCTTTTCCTTCACGAGCGCCACCATGCCGCCGGTCGAGAGGATGTGGTCGGCCTCGCGACGCGTCTCTTTGGTGCATTCGGGGTGCATGAGGACCACCGCGCCGGGGAAGAGTTTCCGTGCGTCGGCGACATCTTCGGGCTGTATTTTATGGTGGACCGGGCAGAACCCGCTGTGGAGGATGATCTCCTTTTCGGGCACCTGTTCGGCGACCCACGAACCGAGATTCTGGTCGGGGACGAAGAGTATCTGTTTCTGCGGCAGATTGCGGACGATGCGGACCGCCGACGAACTGGTGACGCAGACGTCCGACAGCGCCTTGACCTCCACCGATGAATTGACATAGCAGGCGACCGCCGCGCTGGGATAGGCCGCCTTGAGGCGTTGCAGCTGGTCGGGGTTTATCATGTCGGCGAGCGGGCATCCGGCGTCGGCCACCGGCAGGAGCACCTTCTTGTCGGGGGCGAGAATGGCCGCCGTCTCTCCCATGAAGCGGACACCGGCGAGCACGATGACAGCGGCCGTCGTATCGGCGGCGCGGACCGCGAGTTCGAACGAATCGCCCACCACATCGGCGATATCCTGCACCTCGGCCCGGGTGTAGGTATGGGCAAGAATGAGTGCGTTCTTCTCTTTCTTAAGCGCCGCGATGCGGCGGATGAGGTCATCCATCAGATGCTGACGACCTTCTGCACTTCAGGGATCTGCTTCTTGAGCTCGAACTCGATCCCCATTTTGAGCGTCATCTGCGACATCGGACAGCCGTGGCAGTGGCCGCGGAGCGCCACCTTGACGATGCCGTCGTCGGTCACCTCTATCAGTTCCACGTCGCCGCCGTCGCGCTGCAGCATCGGGCGGACCTTCTCAAGTACCGCGGGGACTTTGTCCTTCCAGGTCGTTTCGGCCATGGTCGTCTCCATCAGACAAGGTTAGCAACCGGTCGCTGTAACGATACGCACCGGGCGCGGTAAGTCAAGGCGAATCCTACCAAAAAGCCGCTAAAAATAACAGTTGACATTCAAAACGACACCACTATATAATCGCCCGTTATGGGAACCCTAAACCTCTAGTGGAGGAGATGCATGAGAATCGCGACGATGTTCTTGGTCATCATGTGCGCCACGGCGCTCCTTGCGGCGACACCGCTCAAGAAGGCGGAAGTCCGCTACGCGAAAGATGTGCCGGTCATGGTCAAGGGACTCAACGTCCCGCTGAAGGCCGACGCCGCGTCGGTCGAGAAGTTCGTGAAGAGCGAATTCTTCCCGCAGTTCAACCTCGGGAAGGACATTACCCTCGTTCCGTTCCGTGCCATGAACCTCGACGGCACGAAGGTCTTCAAGTACTCCCACAGCTACAAAGGGTGGGCGGTCGAGAACGCCTTCACCACCGTTTCGATGAAAAATGGCAAGGTCTACCGTATCAACAACGGCCTCGGCCGCATCGATCTTGACCTTACCAAGGTGGTCGCTCCCGAAAAGGCGGTCATGGTCGCCGCCGCGAAGCATTTCCCGAAAAGCATCACCGCTCTGCCCAAACACATGGTTGAAAAGGTCATCGTGCAGATCGGCGGCGTTTATATGCCGGCCTACAAGGTCCGCCTGATGCCGTTCCACATGGCCGACAACCGCGTCTACTACATCAACGCCAAGAGCGGCAAGTTCCTGTATGCCCACAACAAGACCATGTATGCCGATGACGACGCCCTGTTGACCGATGAATCGGTCACGGCGCTCGACACCGCGAAGGTCTACACCAAGAACCCGATCACCACACCCGATCTGGTCGAGGTCACCCTTCCGTGGGTCGCCGATGCCGATGACGCCGACCTGACGGCCGAGGAGCGCGGCTTCCTCACCACCAAGAAAGACAGCGAAGAGATCCGCAAGATCAAGGCGTTCAACTGTCCCGACAAGGGGGAGAAGTTCCCCATCGAATTGGGCGGTTTCAGCGCGACGCCGCATCTCTGTTCGCCGGTTCAACTTGCCAACAAGATCGACAACGGCTCGTTCATCTACGAAGACTGCGAAGGTGGCAAGGAGTATGTCAAGGAGAACATGGCCGAGGGCAAGATAGACAAGTGCGCCGAGATATCGATGTACTATCATGCCTCCAAGATATATCAGTACCTCCGCCAACTCGACACCGATTTCTCCTATCTGCTGAACAACAATACAACCTCACCGCTCAATGTCATCGGCAATTTCCAGATGCCCGACACGGCCGATCTCATGGCGGTCATGGGCGGCACCAATGAGCTGGTCCCGATGGACAACGCATTCTTCAGCCCCGATAACCCGATGATGTCGATCCTCTTCGCCAGCAGCGGCATCACCGGCGATCTGCTCGTTTTCGGGCAGGGGACCTTCGCCGATTTCGGTTTCGACGGCGACGTCATCTACCACGAATTCGGTCACGCGACGGTCTATACCACCGGTCTCGATTCGGGCGGATTCCTTGATCAGTACGGCATGAACGGCGAACCGGGCGCTCTCCACGAAGGGTTCGGCGACACCTTCTCCTTCTTCATGTCGGACGATCCGTGCACCGGCGAATATGCTTCGCAGGGTATCATCGACTGGGCGAAATCGCAGGGCGGTATCGTCGAGATGGACAAGGACGAGAACGATAACTGGTGTATGCGCTACGCCGAACATGAATACAAGGTCATGAACGATTTCGAAGGCGAGGTCCACTGGGACGGCCAGCCGCATCTCGCGACCAACTGGGCCATCTATAAGCTTGCCCAGAAGGATAAGATCGGCGGCGCGACACTGCAGGAACAGAAGGATGCCTTCGTGAAACTGCTCCTCAAGACCCTCTATGCCCTCGGCACGGCGCAGGGGACCCACAAGCTCTGGGCCGAAACGCTCCTGTCCGAGATCGAGAACGACGACGCATACAAGACGCATAAAGCCCACATCGAACAGCTCCTCACCGACTTCAATTACTTCGCCGAGATCCGTTCGCGCGATGCGTCGGCCGGCGTCAAGCGGCTTTTCCAGGATGCGGCGGTCGATCCGGACGCCTCTTCTTCCAGCCCGTTGGGCGGTGGCGGCACCGCGATACAGGTTCTCGAGGATGAGACGCCGGTATCGATAGCCCCCGGCTATATCCAGCTTACCTACACCGTTCCCGAGGACTTCGAGTTCAATTCGGTCAAGATCATCGCCGGCGTGGCCTCATCCAGCAGTTCCAGCCCGATCGGCGGTAGCGGCGGAACCCCCGACCTGCACATCTACGCCAAAAAAGGCAGTCCCATCATCTTCACGGTGGATGCGGAGAATTCGACCGATACGGCGGTCCGCGTGACGGTCGACTTCGATCAAGATATCGTGAAAGACGAAGCGCGCGGCGCGTGGTTCCTTACCGATGTCAAGCCGGGCGAGAAGTACTATCTGGAATTCATCAACTACGGCACCGGCGGCGCGACCATCAGCGGCATTGCGCTGGCGGGCGCCGATTACGAGGCGACGACCGACGACGATTCCATTCTCAATGACGGGATCGCGACCGACGAAGACGACATAGCGGTCGACAACGTCATCGTTCCCGACACCGATACCACGACCAAGAAATCGGACGACGGCTGCGGCTGCTCGATCGTTTTCTAAGTTCGTTCCAGTATCAATTCCGAACGGGGGGAGCACATCCCCCCGTTTTTTTTCGCGTTGACTCATCTCATCCTTTGTGGTAAGGTGCGCCGACCTTTTGGAGTTACGCATGACGCGCTACATTTTGGGGATAGAGACCAGTTGCGACGATACCTCGGCGGCGGTGGTGGATGATACCCTCCGCGTCCGTGCGGTGCAGACCACTTCGCAGACCAACCTCCACGCCCTGTTCGGCGGGGTCATTCCCGAACTGGCGGCGCGCAACCATATCGCGTGGATATTCCCCGTCATCGATACGGCGCTCAAGAAAAGCGGCGTCGCCTCGGCCGATCTGTCGGCCGTCGCGGTGACCAACTATCCGGGACTGCTGGGGTCGCTGCTGGTCGGCGTCGGTGCGGCGAAGGGGCTTTCCCTCGGACTCAAAAAACCGCTCATCGCCGTCAATCACCTTGAAGCGCACATCCACAGCGCCTTCCTCGACCGCGCCGAGCGGCCGACGGCCCCGTACCTCGCCCTTGTGGTTTCGGGCGGTCACACGACGCTCATGGAGATGGCGGAGGAGGGAACCACGGTGCTCGCCGAGACGATGGATGACGCGGCGGGCGAAGCCTATGACAAGATCGCGAAGATCGCGAAACTGCCCTATCCGGGCGGCCCGGCCATAGACAAGATAGCGCAGACGGGCGATCCGTCGCGTTACGACCTGCCGCATCTCATGCGGAGCGGCAAGTACAAAGACACGCTCGCCTTCAGTTTCAGCGGCATCAAGTCGGCGGTGAAGCGCATCCTCGAAGAAGAGGGCGACACGGTGGCGCTTGCCGACCTCATGGCCTGCTTCCAGTCGCGGGTGGTCGAACTGATCGAGCGGCGTCTGACCGCGGCGTGGGAACAGAAACCCTACACGGCGCTCGTGGTCGCCGGGGGTGTCGCCGCCAACAGCGCGGTACGGACGATGGCGCAGAGCTTCACCGAACGGCGCGGCGTGCCGCTCTATCTGCCGCAACTCAAATACTGTCAGGACAACGGCGCGATGGTCGCGGCGGCCGCCTTCCCGCGGCTCGACCGGGGCGACTTCTCGCCGCTCGACTTCGATGTGACGGCCACCTGCCGTCCGCAGAAATGAACAACACCGAACTGAAACGCATCCTCGCCGATGCGGGTGTCGCGCCGCGCAAAGGGCTGTCGCAGAACTTCCTGCACGACGATGTGGCGCTGGAGAAGATCGCCGATGCGCTGACGCCCGGCGCCGGGTTCTATGTCGAGATCGGCGGCGGGGTGGGATCGCTCACCGAAAAGGCGGTGGGGCGCGGCTTTCACCCCTTCACCGTGCTCGATATCGACGAAACGATGCTCCAGATACTGCATGCGCGGTTTGACGGGAAGGCGCAGGTCATCAACGCCGACGCGGTCCGCTACGATCTGACGCCGCACTTCGCCGGGACGCGCGGGGTCGTCTTCGGCAACCTGCCCTATCAGGCGAGTTCGCCGATACTCTTCTCGATCCTGTCGCAGAGCCGCTATATCTCGCGGGCGGTCTTCCTCCTGCAGAAAGAGGTGGCGGTGAAGTGCGCGGCCGAGCCGGCCAGCCGCGATTTCTCGCCGCTTGCCGCCGTCATCCGGCATATCGGCGACGCCGAGATACTTTTCGACATCGGCCCCGCGTCGTTCTTCCCGCCGCCCAAGGTGATGTCGTCGGTGCTCCAGATACCGATACGGCCGCACGAAAAAATGCCCGCCGAGATCATGAAGATGGCCGACGCCTTCCGCATCCTTTTTTCGCACCGGCGCAAGACGCTCGCCAATGTCTTCAAGATGCACCGGCTTCCGGCCGCGTTCCTCGCCGAGGCGGGCATCGGGGCGAACGCCCGTATCGAGGAGATCGAATGGTCGACGCTCGAAGCGCTCGCCGCACGGCTGGCGAAGATATCTATATAAAATCATTTAGATAATCGTTTTTATCTGTCGCAATACTTCAATCGCGCCATTTAATTTGTCGTAATACTTGAATTGCGCCATAAAGGGAGTATGCTGAGAAAGTGTGGCGTGTTGCAGACCACGGAGGAACCCATGCCGAAGATCGTATCGTCCCACGAACTCGACGCGATATGCACCGCCGTCGCCCGTTTCCCGAACGGCGCCTCCATCGAAGATATTGCCCTGACACTCGGCGGCGACCTGCCGCTCCGCACCCTGCAACGCCGCATCGCCGCGCTCATCGCCGCGGGACGCCTCACCGCCGTGGGCAGTGCGCGCGCCCGCCGCTACCGCCCCGCCGCCCCGGACTTCGCCATCCCCGTGATCGGTAGCGGCATCGTGAGTTCACCCGAAGAACTCTACCTACCTATATCAATGGAAGGGGAGGATATCCGCCGCTCGGTCCGCAGAACGATCCCGGAACGGCGGCCGGTGGGATACGACCGCAACTTTCTGGAGCGCTACCGCCCCAACGAGACCTTCTACCTGTCGTCGGTCATGCGGGAACACCTCTTCGAGATCGGCCGTTCGCCCGACGACCAGCGCCCCGCCGGGACCTACGCGCGGCAGATATTCGACCGCCTGCTGATAGACCTTTCGTGGAACTCAAGCCGGTTGGAGGGGAACACCTATTCACTGCTGGAGACCGAGCGGCTGCTCGAACTCGGTGAATCGGCCGACGGCAAAAAAGCCTTCGAGGCGCAGATGCTCCTCAACCACAAAGCGGCCATCGAACTGCTGGTCGAACAGGCCGACGAGATCGGCTTTAACCGCTACACCATACTGAACCTCCACGCGCTACTGTCCAACAATCTGCTGGCCGATCCGCGCGCCTGCGGCCGGCTCCGCGCCATCCCGGTCGCCGTGAGCGGCACGGTTTATCAGCCGCTGGCGGTGCCGCAGACCATTGAAAAAGATTTTCAACTGCTCCTCGATACCGCGTCGGCCATCGCCGATCCGTTCGAACAGGCATTTTTTGTGATGGTCCATCTGCCCTATCTCCAGCCGTTTGAGGATGTGAACAAGCGGGTGTCGCGGCTTGCCGCCAATATCCCGCTTATCCGCCGAAACCTCTGCCCGCTCTCGTTCATCGATGTCCCCGACCGCGCCTATGTCGACGGCATACTGGGCGTCTATGAACTGAACCGCGTGGAGCTCCTGCGCGATGTGTTCGTCTGGGCGTACAACCGGTCGTGCGAACGCTACTCGGCATTGCGCCGGTCGCTGGGGGAGCCCGATCCGTTCCGCATGCGTCACCGGCAGGCGATAGCGGCGGCCGTCGCGGCGGTGGTGACGGGTGTTCTGGACAAGGAGCGCGGCATCGCTCTGATCAAAGAGGCGGCGGAGCGGTCGGTGCCGCCAGCGGAGCGGCCGCGTTTCATCGAGGTGGTCGAAACGGAACTGATGAGCCTGCACGAAGGGAATATCGCCCGGTATCGCATCCGGCCGTCGCAGTATCGGTCGTGGCAGGTTGTCTGGCGATAAATCATTGATTTCAGATTCCGTCTCCGTATAGTGAACGCACTTTTGTTGGTGTGCCATGCGCCTTGCGACCTGCTTCATCATACTTACCGCGTTGTACTGCACGCCGCTCATCCATGCATCGGAACAGATACCGGTCGGCGCGCCGCAGGATCTCATCGAAAAGAAGGAAAAGGCCGAGGAACAGAAACAGGCCGAAGAGAAGAAAGAGGAAAAGAAGGACGAAAAGAAGGAAGAGAAAAAAGAGAAGCCGCGCAACGACTACATCATCATCCCGGCCATCTACTACACCCCTGAGACCTCGGTCGCCTTCGGGCTGTCGGTCCTCTTCTATTACCGGCCCTCCAATCAGCTTCTCGAGAACCGCCCCGCCGTCATCCAGCCGACCGTCATCTACACCATCCGCAACCAGATCATCCTGATACTCGGCGGCGAGAACTATCTGGACACCGACCAGAAATGGTACCTCTTCTACCGCGTCGAGGGGAGCAAATATCCCGATAAATTCTGGGGGATCGGCGACAATACCCCGGAGTGGGCCGAGGAGGATTTCACCGCGTGGTACGGGCTCATCGATATCACGGCGCGTTACAAGGTGTGGGGCGATCTGGGGATCGGTCTGCTCTACGATTTCGCCGGGTACGACATGCGCGATCTCGACACCTACACCAATAAAAAGGATCCCGACGGCCGCAAGGTTCCCGCGCAACTCAAAGGGGGCAAGAAGATCCCCGGCAGTAACGGCGGCTATTACAATGCCATCGGACCGCTTCTGCAATACGACAGCCGTGACCGCGTTTCGGCGACGTCGAAGGGGATCTATGCGACACTGTCGCTCCTTCCCTATCACCGCTACACCGGTAGTTCGGCCAACTTCTACAAGGGGGAGTTCGACTTCCGCTGGTACTACAGCTTTATCGAGGACTACGTTTTCGCGCTCCAGTGGGATACCGTACTATCGGAGGGGGATGTCCCCTTCACGATGATGCCGAAGCTCGGCGGCCGCGATAAACTGCGGGGACTTCCCGAAGGACGTTACCGCGACCGCAACATGTCGCTATTGCAGCTCGAGATGCGCATTCCCATCGTCTGGCGCTTCGGCGCCGTCTTCTTCGCCTCGGCGGGGAGCGTCTGGAACCGTTTCGAGAACATCCATCCCGAGCGGATCACCTACGGCGGCGGCATGGGTATCCGGCTGACGGTCGACAAGGACGAGAAGGTCAACGCGCGTGCCGATATCGGCGTGACCAAAGAGGGGTGGGCCATCTATTTCTATCTTATGGAGGCCTTCTGATGGAGCGGCATCGCTTCGATGTGGCCATCATCGGGGCGGGACCGGCCGGGCTCATGGCGGCGCTCCATATTCCGGCGGGGCTGGCGGCGGTCGTTCTTGAAAAGGGCGGTCGGCCGGGACGCAAGTTGCTCCTTTCCGGCGCCGGTCAATGCAACCTCACCGCGGCGGGCGAGATCGGCGACTTCGAACACTGCTACGGCGATCACGGCCGCTGGCTACGTCCCGCCCTGCGCAATCTTACCAACCATGATCTCATCACTTTCTTCGAGCGGCGCGGCGTTCCCTGTGCGCTGACGCCGGAAGGGAAATACTTCCCGAAAAGTTTGCGGGCCGCCGATATACTCGATGTGTTGACGGCCGAAATCCGACGGCGCGGCATCGCGCTCCACCGTGACCGACCGGTCGAACGGATCGGCGTGGTCGACGATCGTTTTGTCGTTCACGGCGGCGGCGACATCTATGAGGCGGCGGCGATCATCATCGCGACCGGCGGGAAAAGCTACCCCGGCACCGGTTCGACCGGCGACGGACAGGGGCTGGCCGCTACGCTCGGTCACACCGTCGTGCCGCTCCGCCCCGCGCTCGCGCCGGTCATCCCGGTCGCACATCCGTTGGCGCCGCTCGCCGGGAATTCCTGCGAGGAGGCGTGTCTCACGATACTGCGCGGCGGGAAGAAAGTGCATACCGCCGCCGGACCGCTCCTCATTACCCACACCGGATTCTCGGGGCCGCTCATACTCGACAACGCCCGCCGGATGGAACCGGGTGATACCCTCCGCATCGCTTTTACGCCCGCCCGTCGCGAAGAGTTCCTGCGTGACCTCATCGCCGCGTCGCGCGGCCGGGGGGCCATCGCGGTGAAGAATATCGTGAAGGATGCGGGACTCACCAAGAATCTGCGCGAGGCGCTTATCCGACACGCCGGGATCGATCCCGACGGCCGGGCGGCGGAACTGGATCGCGTCCGGTTCGCGGCGCTCGCCGATGCCTTCTGCGCCTTTGCGGTGACGGTGGGGGCGCTCGGCGGGTTCGAGACGGCGATGGCGACCGCGGGTGGTGTCGCGCTCACCGAGGTCGATCCCAAGACGATGATGTCGAAGATCGTACCGAGACTCTTCTTCGCAGGAGAGGTGCTCGATATCGACGGCGACAGCGGCGGCTACAATCTGCAGGCCGCCTTTTCGACCGGCGCGCTCGCCGGACGATCGGTGATCAGATCATAGGGAAGGGCTATTCCTGAATGCCGGTGCCCGGTGTGGTTTCGTCGGCGAGCCATTCGAAGTTGTCGAGCAGTATCGTCGAGTCCCATGAATGATCGGGGCCGTAACCGACGGTCCCTTGTTCGAAGACGGCGAACCGCAGGGTAATCTCCTCGCCCGGAACGACATTGCCCTGTGTCACGAGCCATCCGGTACAGCCGCGACCGCCGAAATTGTCAAATCCGGTCCCGGCCAGTTCGGCGCCGCCGATACAGGAGTCTTCTCCCCAGGCATGAGTCGATTTCTCGCAGATCTTGAAAAGTCCCGCCGGCGCCAGATCGACCCCGACCGGATTGCCGAGTACATCCTTGGCGAGGTTCTTGTCGTACGGGTTGAGGTGTTCCGAGGTGGGATTGACGGTGTTGAAGGTCGAATCGAGCAAAGCGATGAAGAAATCATTGTAGTTGCTTGAACTGCAGACGGTGTCGGGATATTCCACCGAACAGAAGTAGGTGTTGACGCGGAAGGCGCCCGCATTTGCGGGGACCTTGAGACGCACGGTGAGCATGATCGGGTCCTGCACGACGGGAAGCGCTTTCCCGGCGCAGGAATTCTGAGTGGTTGGATCGGGAGTCGTGCCACCGCACGATGGTGCTTTGGGCGCGGTGCAGTTCGGCTGGAAGTTTATCCAATCCTCCGGCACGGTACTGGCGGTCTTCATGTCGCCCGCTGCGAGCGTGGCGACCGACTCGTCCTTTGTCGGGGCGTTCCACGGACCGGTGGACATGATAGCGATATGGTCGCCCTGTTTTTTCTCGATGACATTCCCGAATTTGGCATTGACCGCGTAGGTCTGATAGTTCGCGTCGAAGTAGGGGAGGGGGAGGCTCAGGCGGTTGCTTTTGAGAAAGGCGCCGTTGTCGGATATGTACTCCGTCGCCTGCGGGCCGGCAAGCCCCAGCGTCGCCGAGAGTAACCACGGTTCGCAGAAGCCGGCCGCCTTCGCCAGAGACAGTGCACTGGTCGCCGCATCCTGACTGACCGTTACGCCGGTGTCGCAGGTATCGTTCTTCTCGTCGGTTTCGCCGTCGCAGTCGTCGTCGATGTTGTTGATCACCTCGTAGGCGCCCGGATGAACGGCGGCCGGGGTGGGACAGTCTCCGGGCGAATCGCAGCAGTCTTCAGCGCAGTAAGTATAGCCGTCGCCGTCCAGATCGCTACCGTCGTCTACCGTGCCGTTGCAGTCCTCATCGATGCCGTTGGCGCATATCTCGAAAAGAGGAAGCACCTCGCCGGTGCAGTTGCCCCATGTCCCGCTCTCCTTACAGGTGCGGCTTCCCGCTTTACAGGGCGGATTGTTCTCGGTTCCCGCCGCGCCGGTGTAGGGGCATTGTTCGGTCGATCCGGGGATACAGTCGAATCCCGCGTAGTCGACATCGGGCGGCAGATCGGGCGCATCACCGTCGGGAACGGCCGCGTCATCGGTCACGATCGCGCCGTCATCGTTGACCACAGTACCGTCGCCGGTCGCGTCGCTGTCGGTCAGTCCCGATCTCTTGCGGCATTCGTTCTTTGCCTTGTCGCAGAAATAGGTCGTATCGGGGCAATCGCCGTCGATCTCGCAGTAGAGTCCCTCACCGATATCGGTATCCTCGTCCGTCGGGGCGCAGGCGGCCATCACGATCATCGCGATCGCGAACATCAACAGAGCACACAACCGCAGGATGCTTTTCATGGAAAACCTCCTTTTCGAACCGATCACATTAAATGTAACCCAACACCGTCCCATGTCAATGAATATTTTGGCCGATGCCGCTCCTTGACAACCCGGCGGCGCGATGGTAGACAGTGGCGGACCACGGAGGCGCGCGATGCATCTCTCCACCACATTCCGGGCGCTCGGCTCGCGCAACTACCGGCTCTACTTCTGGGGGCAGGCCCTTTCGCTCATCGGGACCTGGATGCAGACCGTCGCGCTCGGGTGGCTGGTCTACCGCCTCACCGACTCGGCCTTCCTGCTCGGGGTCGTCGGCTTCTCGTCGCAGATACCGACGCTGTTCCTCGCGCCGCTCACCGGCGTCGCCGCCGATCGGTTCCCGCGCCGCGCCATCCTCGTGACCACCCAAACGCTCTTCATGGTGCAGGCGCTCCTCCTTGCCGCCATCGTCCTTCTTCATGTCGAGACCATACCGATCATTATCCTGCTGAGTCTTTTCCACGGCACTGTCATGGCCTTCGATGCCCCGGCGCGCCATGCGTTCGTGGTCGAGATAGTCGCAACGCGTGACGACCTCTCCAACGGCATCGCCCTTAATTCGGCCCTTTTCCACGCCTCTCGCCTCATCGGGCCGGCGGCGGCGGGCATACTCATCATGCTGTGGGGCGAAGGGATCTGTTTTCTCATCAACGGACTCAGTTATATCGCAACCATAGCGGCGCTTGCGGCGATCCGTCTCGCTCCCGCGGCGATCGAACGGAACGGTGAACCGATCCTCGCCCAGTTCGCCGCCGGACTGCGGTACGTGCGCGACTCCCTGCCGATAAAAAGCGTGCTGTTGCTCGTGGCCTTCATCTGTTTCGTCGGGATGCCCTACACGACGCTCCTGCCTATCATCGCCCGCGATGTCCTGCACGGCGACAGTTCGACCTTCGGCTACCTGATGTCGGGGGCCGGGATCGGCGCGCTTGCGGGCGCTCTGTATCTGGCGTCGCGCCCCAACAACGCCGCGCTTCTGGGCAATCTGGTGTGGGCGCCGGGACTCTTCGGCGCCGGTGCGGTGGCGATCTCCTTTTCCCGAAGCTTTCCCGTGTCGTTCCTGATACTCGCCATCGCCGCCTTCGGGATGATGACGGTAATGGCCACCTCCAATACCATCCTCCAGAATGTCGTATCGGAAAAGATGCGTGGTCGGGTGATGAGTCTCTATACTATATCCTTTTTCGGGTCGGTACCGTTCGGCAATCTGTTGGCCGGATCGCTTGCCGCCCATCTCGGCGCACCCGCCACCATCTTCATCGCCGGCGCCTTGTGTATCGTCGCGGCGGCGGTGTTCAAGATGAACTACCCGAAAATAGAAAGAGAATTAGCCGTGACCGGTGTGGCGAAGTAGGGGATATCGGGAAGATCAGGGGCGATTATTTCTTTTTGGCGCTCTTTTCGGCGATGACCGCAAGAACTTCTTCGATATCGGGCACCTGCGGGATCTGATAGATCTTCATCCAGATCACCTTGCCGGTTTCGTCGATGAGGATGTTCACGCGACCCGAAACGCCGCCCTTATCGATGAACTGCCCGTATTTCTTGGCGACCTCGCCGTGCGGCCAGAAGTCGGCCAATATCTGAACCTGATCAAGTTCAATGAAATTCGCCCATTCGCGTTTTGAATAGGTCGAATCAACGCTGATGCCGAGCGGAACGGTGTTAAGTTTCTCGAATTCCTGACGTTTCAACTCAAGGCACTTCATCTGTATCTCACAGACCGGGGTCCAGGCGAGCGGATGGAAGGAGAGGAGGACCTTTTTTCCCTTCAGGGCGCTCAATTTGACATCGTGACCGAACTGGTCCTTAAGGTTGAAATCGGGAGCCATATCACCGACCTTGATACCTTTTTTCTCCGCCTTCGGGGCGGGGGCGGCCACCGGCTTGGGGGCCGGGGTCGGTTTCGGGGCGGGAGCGGCGACCGGTTTCGGGGCCACTACCGGCTTAACCGTCTGTTTCGGTTCCGGTTTTGGGGCAGGTTTGGCCGCCGGCTTCGGGGCCGGTTTGGGGGCGGGCTTTGCGGTCTTAACCGGCTGTTTCTGAACCGGTTTCGGCGCAGGCTTGGTCGGCTTTGCGGCCGGTTTCGGGGCCGGTTTCACCGGCTTGGAGGGTTTGGGCGCCGGTTTGGGGGCGGGTTTCTTTCCCTTCACGGGAGCTACTGTCTTCTTTTTGTCGGCCATAATCAACTCCTTAGCAATATGTCAGTCAACTCTGTTCGTCGGTATCATACAGAAATGGCCGAAAATCTCAATAATTTTTTCAACATTTTTGAAAAAGCAGGTTTTTGTGTCAGAAAACGAATGGCCTCGATCCGTGTATCACAAAAGAGTTCTTTACTTTTAGGCAGTTCTGGGATATAGCGGAAATGACGAAGGTAAACAACGGGGGTCGTCATGCGGATCGCGCTCATCCAGAACCAACCGCTCTTCGGGGCGGTCGAAAGCAATCTTAACCGTCTATTAACACTTATAGAATCGGTTGACGCCGATCTCTATGTGCTGCCGGAGCTCTGTTTCTCCGGCTATCAATTCCTATCGACCGATGAGCTTCGTTCGTTGGCGGTCGATCCCGACGGGGCGGTCATCGGCTGGTTCCGGCAGGCGGCGTGCGACCGTAAGGCATCGATAGCGTTCGGCTATCCGGAGCGGGCCGCCGACGGCTGCTACAATGCCGCGATGATCGTCACCTCCGACGGCCGCGATCTGCGTTACCGGAAAACGCACCTATTTTATAAGGAGAAGGAATTCTTCCTGCCGGGCGACCGTGGGTTCAATGTCATCGAATGGGGTGGGGTGCGGATCGGTCTTGCGGTCTGTTTTGACTGGTATTTCCCGGAAAGTTTCCGGACCCTTGCGCTCAAGGGGGCCGATATCATCGCCCACTGTTCGAACCTCGTGATGCCTTACTGTCAACAGGCTGATTTTGCACGCGCTTTGGAGAACCGGGTCTATATCGCGACCGCCAACCGTATCGGGTCCGAGGAGCGCGACGGCGAAAAGCTCACCTTCACCGGCGGCAGTGTGCTTGTTTCTCCGCGCGGCGAATATCTGCTTAATTTGCCGAAGGATGCCGAGGCGGCCGAGGTCGCCGTCATCGACATCGCCCTTGCCCGGGAAAAGAAGATAAATCGCTACAATGATATCGTCGCCGACCGTCGTCCCGAATTCTATCGATAGCGGCCCTCCGGGTTCATCGTCAGGGCGATGATGATCAGCGCCACGGTGCCGATAAGGGTAAGAACTATGTTTCGTTTACTCAACGCGGACCTCTGGTTGGTTTTGCTCTTTAGGTTGATTGTCGCCTACTGACACTTCTCCGGTTCTTGATCATCGGGCGTCATGCCAGTTATGGATGTCAGCTCTTGATTGGCATCAAATATAGCCTGCATCTGGGAAAAATCGGTTATACAATTACGACGAATTAAGAGATTGTTAAGAGTATGTATTTCCGCTAGCGGCAAAACATTGGTAACATAGTTGCCGTTTATGTTAAGGCTTTCTAATTTTTCCAGTTCGGCAAGCGGAGAGATATCGCGGATGTGGTTGTCATTAAGTTGAAGTGAAGAAATAGTTTTCATGCCCTGAAGCGGTTCCAGCAATACAATTTCCGTTGTAGAAATTCCAAAGCGGGTTAATGATTGCAACTTTTCAACTCCTTCTATGCTTTTTATCCCCCCCCCTCGCAGCCAATACCTTCTATAACCTTAAGATCATCAATATTATTTATATTGTATTTTCTATCAAACATCTCTGAATATTGATCTAAACGGTTTTTCACACATGCTTTGAAAGCAGGGTCGGGCAAGAATTCTTCGTTATTGTCACAGCCGGTACAGGCGGTGAGGAGTAACAAAGTAACGATGATACCGGAAATGGGTTTCATGGAACATCCTCCTTCTTAATCACAAGGGCGAGCATATTCGCCCGCCCTTTCCCTGTCAATTCTATTTCGCCGCATTCATGATCTGATTCAGACTCACGAGATTCAGGTCGAGCATCGGGATGGGGAGTACATTTCCAAAGTCCCTGTCAAGAAGCGGCGGGAAATTGGCGATGACCTGCCGGAACGAAATACTGCCAAACACCGGGCTCTCTATCTCGGCCAGAAGATTCAATTCCGCATCCAGTATCGTCATCCGCGGTTTGAGCGTCGCCCCGAGGTACAGTTTCGCCACGCCGAGGTCGACTCCGACGCCCACTCTTTTCTATTATCAAGGAACATCGATAACTTACTGGCACTTCTCGGGTTCTTGGCGATCTCCTCCGTGGAGAGTCATGGCGGGAATTGCTGTCTGCAACTGTGCATATTGTGTTGTGTCAACTATACAGTTTCCGCCGATATACAAATCTTGTAAGGCGGTTAAGGTAGTCAACATACTGATATCGGAGACATTGTTCTCGGACAAAATAAGGTTGTGTAAATTTGTCGCACCGGACAATGGTTCCACATCTTTGATCTTGTTGAAATCCAGATGCAACACCTCCAACTTCTTCAAATGGCGGAGAGGTTCAACCGATTCGATCTGGTTGCTGTTGAGACCTAATTCTTGAACATTAACCAACTTCTCCGCGCCTTTTACGGAAAACCCCCCCCCCCCCCGCAACCGATTAGATCTATAACCTCAAGGTCTTTTTCGTTTTCTATACTGTATTCTTTATCGTTGATGTTCGCATACTGTTTCAACCGGTACTCAACGCAGGCTTTAAACGCCGGGTCGGGAAAGAATTCTTCATTGTTGTCACAGCCGGTACAGGCGGTGAGAAGTAACAAGGTGGCGATGATACCGGAAATGGGTCTCATGGAACATCCTCCTTCTAATCACAAGGGCGAGCATAGCCGCCCGCCCTTTCCCTGTCAATTCTATTTCGCCGTAGCGCTTCCGCCCATTTTCATTGATTTTTCCCTCTCGACCTGTTAGGAACGAGCCAGACCGCTTTGGGAGGATATCCGTCATGTACCTGCGTATAGCGACCGTTCTGACAACGCTCTGTATCACCGCTCTTCTTTCAGCCGGCGTGGTCATCGAAAGCACCACCAAGGACCTTGCCACCGGCGAGAACGGATCGTCCAAGATGTATCTCGACAAAGGGAATCTCTATATCGAATCGACCGGCGCGGAACAGGAACTGTTCATCTACCGCGCCGACAAGAAACTCATGTGGGCGGTCGCTCCCGCCACCAAGAGCTACGTCGAGATGACCGCCGAATCGCTGCGCAAGATGCGCGAACAGATGGATGCGGCGGCCAAAGCGGCCGAGGCGCAGTTGCGTCAGCAGTTCGCCAACATGCCGCCCGAACAGCGTACCCGGATAGAGGCGATGCTCGATCAGCAGCGCGAAGCGGCGCTCTCGCAGAAGGCGACACCGCAGTTCAAGAAGATCGGCGCCGGCAAGGTGGGACCGTGGAACTGCACCCGCTACGAGGAACTGATGAACGGCGAGAAGGTGGCCGAGGTCTGCACCGTTCCGCCCGCCCTGCTCAAGGTGGCGGCGGCCGATTTCGCGGCATTCGGCGGCATGACCAAGATATTCGCCGACGGCTTCGGCGAACCGTCGGGGATGGCGCTGTGGAACGAGATAGAGAAGATCGGCATACCGGTCGAGACGATAGAATTCGAGAGCGGCAAGAAGGTATCGATAGAAACGATGCAGAAACTCACCGTACAGCCGGTCGACGCCAAACTGTTCGAGGCGCCCGCCGGATACCGGAAGAGTACCATCGAAGAGGAATTGCGCCGTCAGGCGGGGGAGGCTCCCGCGCAGTGAAGGGGCTATTCCTTTTCGTTTCAGTTGTCCTGTGCCTCGGCTGTACCCGCACCGATATGCAACCAAAGACGGCGACCTGCGGCCGCATCGTTTCGCTCGCCCCGTCCATCACCGAAACGCTTTTTGAACTGGGCCTCGGATCGCATCTCGTCGGGGTGACCCGCTACTGTTCGTGGCCGCTCGAGGCGGCGAAGATACCGAAGATCGGCGGCTGGCACGACCCGTCGCTCGAAGCGATACTCGGCGTCCGTCCCGATACCGTATTCCATCTTCCCGAACAAAGCGATATCGCCGAGAAACTGCGTGCCGTCGACATCGCGACGATCGCCCTCCCGGCGAAGGAACTGGGCGATGTCGCCGCATCGGCGCGGCTCATCGGAGGGCAGTGCGGCGTCGAAAAAGAGGCCGACGCGTTCGCCATCAGTTTCGATACGGCGCTCACACAGGTAGCAGAAAAAAGCGCCGGAAAGGAACGGCCGAAGGTGCTCGTGGCGGTGGGGCGCGACCGCGATGCGACCGGCATCAAGGGGCTGTTCGTCGCGGGGAAGGGGAGCTTCCATGACGAACTCATCACGCGGGCCGGTGGGCTGAACGCCTGCGCCGTGGGCATTCCCTATCCGCGTATCTCGGCCGAAGGACTCCTTGCGATGAACCCCGACATCATTATAGAATTCGTGTCGGAGGATGAAGCGAAGAACGCCTCGACCGCCGACTGGAAAGGCTTCGACACCGTCGGCGCGGTGAAAAGCGGCCGCGTCCACATCGTCACCGGCGACCGCTCCTTCATCCCCGGCCCGCGCGCCCCGCTCCTCCTCGAAGAACTCGTCCGGCTGATACATCCCGACGATGTCGAGGTGAGGCCATGACGATGCTCTCGGCGCGCGGCATAACCCTTTCGATAGGGGCGGCGACGATACTGACCGATGTCTCGTTCGATCTGCCGCCGGGGGGCATCCTGTCGGTCATCGGGCCGAACGGCGCGGGGAAATCGACGCTGCTCAAATGTCTCGCGGGGCTCCTTACGCCGACCGGTGGCGCGGTGAGGGTGGGGGATTCGCCGCTCGAAACGCTGTCGGGCCGTGACCGGGCGCGCCGCATCGCCGTCGTGCCGCAGGAGGCGCTCTTCACCGTTCCCTTCACCGTCGCCGAATTCCTTGAACTGGCGCGCTATCCGCACCGCGGCTCCTTCTCGCCGCTCACCGCCGCCGACCGCGCCGCGCTGGACCGCGCCGTCGCGGTGACCGGCATCGCGCCGCTCCTCGAACGCACCGTGACGACGCTGTCGGGGGGAGAGAAGCGGCTTGCGCTCATCGCGGCGGCGCTCGCGCAGGAAAGTCCGCTCCTGCTTCTCGACGAACCAACCGCCGCGCTCGATCCGGCCCACCGCGCCGCGATACTGCGCCTGCTCAAAAAGGCGCACGACGAACTTGACCGCACCATCGTTCTGGTGACCCACGAGGTGAATGACGCCCTCTTCCTCGGCGGGACGGTCATCGGCCTCAAGAAAGGACGCATCGCGTTACCGGCGACCGCGACCGATGAACTGGAACTTGCGGCGCTCGGGGCGCTGTTCGATATACCGTTCACTCACTGGCACGATGAAACGGGAAGGCGGCTCGTCGCCCCCGAGGTGACGCCATGAGCCGGACGGTACGCCTTATTCTCATCGCGCTTGTCGCCCTCATTCTTTGCGCCGTCGCTCCCTTCATCGGGCCGTCGTTCGCCGACGACGAGACGATGCGCCGCGTCCTCTACACTCTGCGTCTGCCGCGTGCCGGGGCCGCTTTCGCCGCCGGTGCGATACTCGCTTTGTGCGGCATGGTGTTCCAGTCGCTGTTCCGCAACGACCTCGCGAGCCCGTATACCTTGGGCGTTTCGGGCGGTGCCTCGTTCGGCGCGGCGGTCGCGATACTGCTCGGCCTGCCGGGACTTTTCGGCATTCCCGGGGTGCCGCTCGCCGCGTTCTGCGGCGCGCTCGTGTCGGTCGCCGTGGTGTGGCGTCTGTCGCTCGTCTCGTACCGCTTCGGGTCGCAGACGATGCTGCTGGCCGGTGTCGCGGTCGGCTTTTTCTTCTCGGGGCTCACGGTGCTCGTCCAATATCTCGCCGACTACAGCCACAGTTACCGGATACTCCACTGGCTCATGGGGAGCCTCGACTCGGCCGGGAGCGGCGAGCTGCTGAAACTCGCCCCCTTCGTGCCGGTCGTGTGCCTCGCCGCCCTGTTCCACCGCGAACTCGACCTCATGAGTCTCGGCGAAGAGACGAGCGCCGCGCGCGGACTCGACCCGAAAAAAATGTCGCTCATCCTTTTTGCCCTTACCTCGCTCGCCGTCGCCGGAGTGGTCGCGGTGACCGGTCCCATCGGCTTTGTCGGGCTCATGGCGCCGCACATCGCCCGGATGCTCGTCGGCCCGTCGCACCGGCTCCTCGGCCCCGCCACCTTCTTTACCGGCGGCGCGCTGCTCGTTCTCTGCGATACCTGTGCCCGCATCCTCATCGCCCCGGCCGAGATACCGGTCGGCGTTATCACCGCCCTCCTCGGCGGCCCGTTTTTCCTGTGGCTTCTTCTGCGCCGCGACCGGTAACACGCCAACACTTTTTCCCGCACTTTTTCACGAATCACTTGCAAAAAGTTATCGATATGCTAGGATGTTTCTGCTTATGAGGGTGAAGTCGATGGGCATGGTAAAGAACATTGCGATACCGAAAAAGAAACTTGCCGCCTTTTGCGTGAAATGGAAGGTGCGCGAGTTCTCATTATTCGGCTCGGTCCTCAAGAGTTCATTCGCGGCTTCAAGCGATATCGATGTGCTGGTCCGCTTCGACGAGTCGGCGCGGCACGGTCTTTTCGAGATAGCGGCAATGCGTGAGGAATTGGAGGCGATATTCGGCAGGCCGGTCGATCTGGTCGAACTGGACGCGGTCAAAAATCCTTTCCGGCGCGAATCGATGCTGGCGGAGCATGAGGTACTTTATGCGGCCTGATGAACGGGATACCGCGTATCTATGGGATATGTTGCAGGCGGCGCGTGATATTGTTTTGTTCGTTGACGGCAAGACCTTCAACCAGTTCGAGAAAGACAAGCTCACACGCTTCGCCGTCGAACGGCAATTGCTGGTCATTGGCGAGGCGGCGCATCATCTTTCGGCCGGGTTCCAGAACGGTCACCCCGATATTCCTTGGAATCGTATCATCGGACTTCGCAATATTCTGGCGCACGATTACGGTGAGATATTGACCGAGCGTGTCTGGTTTACCGCCATACGCCATATCCCCGAACTTATCGCCCAACTGGTGCCGTTGGTGCCGGAAAAATAATCATTGCTTCGTGTGGAAGTCCCCAAATTTGACAGCCGCTTTTTTCTCCCGTACAATGCCTCGGTACGTTGGTCACGGAGGACCGCATGAAGAACGATATCAGGAAGTGGTTCGGGGAACTGCTGGGTCAGATGAAGGATGAGAAACTGCGCGAACAGGTGGTCGATTGCTGGGCGCTCTGCGCGCAGAAAGGCGGCTGGAAGAGCGGCGAAGAGGTGCTCCAGATGCCCTTCACGCTGCTCGCTCCGACCCACGGGGTGAACCTCGTCGAACATACCATCGCCGTCACCAAGGGTGCGCTCGGTCTGTACGAGGCGATGCGCTCGACCTACAAGAATTTCCCGTTCGAGGTCAACACCGACTGGCTCATCGCCGGCGGCATCCTGCACGATGTGGGTAAGCTGATGGAGACCGAGAAGAAGCCCGACGGCACCTTCAAGAAATCGTACGCCGGGTCGCTGGCGCGTCATCCGATATCGGGCGGCGTGGCGGCGGCCGAAGTGGGGATCATCCCCGAGATACAGAACATGATCTTCTGTCACGCCAAAGAGGGGGAAGGGGCGCCTCAGCGGATAGAGACCGTTTTCATCCATCAGGCCGATTTTGCTACCTTTAATCCCTGCGTCATGAAGGACAAGGGACTCCTCATCGAGAAGAAATAGTTCCCTCTTTCCTACTATAAAATAAAATCTTGCCTTATAGCTGTTTCTAGGTTACTATCCCCCGCCTTTAGGTTTTTGATAGGGAGTTGCGAGTGAATAACTCAATGATTTCAACATTGTCCGACCTCTTGGTGACCCAGGCGGCACCCCAACCGGGCGGCATGATGGCCATCTTCAACATGCTGATCCCGTTCGTTCTGATCTTCGTCATCTTCTACTTCCTTGTGGTGATGCCGCAGAAGAAACAGCAGAAAAAGCTTCAGGAGATGCTTAACGCGCTTCAAAAAGGCGATCAGGTGCTCACGAGCGCCGGGCTTTACGGCCGCATCGTCGAGGTGAAGACCCACTCGTTCAAGCTGGAGATCGCTCCCAAGGTGGTCGTGTCGGTCCAGAAGAGCGCGGTCGTCTCGAAGGTGCAGGACGAAGAAGCCGCCGAAACGAAAGAGTAATAGTAACTGATAGGGACGCAAGGAGAGCTCTGATGGAAAAGAACTGGACGATGAGAGCGTGGTTCATCCTGTCGCTCGTCATCGTAGCTGTCGTATTGTTGCTGCCGTCGTTCATGGACCGCGAGAAATACCCGTGGCTCAACAAGATCAACGAAGGACTTAACCTCGGTTTGGATCTCAAGGGTGGTATCCACTTCGTCCTTTCGGTCGATGTCGAAAAGGCGGTGCAGGATCGCGTCGATCGTCAGACCGACGAGATCGTTAAACGGCTTGAAGAGGAAAAGATACCCTTCACTTCGGTCAAGGCCGATCCGGTCGACCCGAAGGTCCGTATCGTCATCAACGCGGAATCCGACGCCGAAAAGTTCCGCGACAAGGTGATCGACTACTTCCGTACCTTCCGCAAAACGGGGCAGAACGGGCTCGAATATGAACTCACCATGCGCGAAGACTACATCCAGAACCTCAAGGAATCGTCGGTCGATCAGGCGATCGAGACGCTCCGTTCCCGTATCGATGCGCTCGGTCTTAAAGAGCCGATCATCGTCAAACAAGGGAGCAACTCGATACTGATACAGCTGCCCGGCTACAAGGATGTCGAACGGGCCCGTTCGATCATCGGTCAGACGGCGCAACTTGAATTCAAGATCGTCGCCGAGGACAAAGACCCGCTCGCGGCTCACGCCGAGGGTATGCCGGCCGGCATCACTCTGCAACAGGGACGCGGCCAGACCTCCGACGGCGGCATGGTAAGCTATCTGTATGCCGTTTCCGATAACAAAGATGCGTTGATCGAATGGCTCAAGGATAAGGCGCCCGAGGGGACCGAATTCCTGCTGGAAGAACTCATCAAGGCCGAAGGAAAGAAAGAGTATATGTCGTGGCTCGTCGAGAAAAAGGCATATCTCACCGGCGACATGCTGACCGACGCGCGGGTCGATGTCGACCAACAGCGCAACCGTCCCTATGTCAGCCTCTCGTTCGACCGCAACGGCGCCCGTATCTTCGAAGAGGTCACCGGCAAGTTCATCAAACGAAAAATGGCGATAGTCCTCGACAACCGCGTCAACTCCGCGCCGGTCATCCAGACCAAGATCGCGGGCGGCAACGCGATGATCACCCTCAATTCGATGAGCGACTTCAACACGACGCTCGCCGAGGCGAAGGATCTGTCGCTGGTTCTGCGCGCCGGTTCGCTTCCCGCACCGGTCACCTTCGAAGAGAACCGGACCGTCGGCCCGAGCCTCGGCGCCGACTCCATTGAAAAGGGCAAGATATCGATAGCGGCCGGACTCTTGGTGGTCGTCATCGCGATGATCATCTATTACGGTTTTTCCGGTTTCATCGCCGATCTCGCGCTGGTGCTCAATGTGCTGTTCATCATGGCCTTCATGGCCGCTTTCGGTGCGACGCTCACCTTCCCCGGTATCGCCGGTATCGTGCTGACGCTCGGTATGGCGGTCGACGCGAACGTCCTTATCAACGAACGCATCAGGGAGGAGTTGCGCAACGGCCACTCGTTCCAGACCGCTTTTGAATTGGGATATGAACGGGCATTCTCTGCGATATTCGATTCCAACCTGACCACCGCCATCGCGGGATTCTTCCTGTGGAATTTCGGTAGCGGCACCGTCAAGGGGTTCGCGATAACCCTGCTCATCGGTATCGCGTCGTCCATGTTCACCGCCATCTACGTCACAAAAGTGATATTCCACTTCACGATGAAGTCCGGCGTGAAGAAGATATCGGTTTAAGGAGGCTGTTATGCAACTGATAAAACACGATCTCAATATAAACTTCACCGGCAACTTCAAGCTGGCCGCGACCATATCGACCATCGCGGTCCTTGCCGGCATTATTCTCATGATCGTCATCGGTCCCAACTACGGCGTCGACTTCAAAGGCGGCACCGAGATACAGATAAAGGTCGCGGGTATCGACATCGCCGGCGTCCGCGCCGCACTGTCCGATTTCGACGGCGTCGAGATACAGCAGTTCGAGGGACATGCCGACGAATTCACCATCAAGCTCCCCTCCATCGCGTTGGCTGACGCGGCCGAGGTTGACCGCTATATCGGTGAAGTACAGAAAGCGCTTCCCGATACGGCGCTCATCAAGAAACATTTCAACGTCGAGGTGGGCGACCGCATCGAACTGTGGTTCGACAAACCGATAGACAGAGAGCAACTTTCGGCGCTCGTCACCAAGTACAACATCCCGGTGACCGGCCAGATAGATTATAACGCGGTCGGCGAGCGGCACATTTACAAGATACTCCTCAAGAGCTTCACCAGCACCGTCATCGCCGCGGTCGAACAGAAGGCCGGCTCACAGGCCGAGATACAGCGCGTCGAGCTGGTCGGCCCCAAGGTGGGCGCCAAACTGCGCACCGATACCTTCATGGCGATCGTCTATACTCTTATCGCGATGCTCATCTATATCGCCCTGCGGTTCAACTTCCAGTCGGCTCCCGGCGCGATCATCGCGCTCTTCCACGATACCATGATCACGCTCGGGATACTGGTCGTGTTCCGCGTGACCTTCGATCTTACCATCGTCGCGGCGCTCCTCACGATGGTCGGTTATTCGATCAACGATACCGTCGTCGTCTATGACCGTATCCGTGAGAACCAGAACAACCCGAAGAAGGGGAACACCCTGCTGGAGAAGATAAACACCAGCATCAATGAGACACTTTCCCGGACGATAATCACCTCGGCGATGACCTTCATCGTGGTGTTCACTTTGCTCATGCTCGGCGGCGACATCATCTGGGGCTTCGCCTTCACGATGTGCATCGGCATCGTGGTCGGCACCTACTCTTCCATTTTCATCGCCAGTCCCATCACGGCAGTCATTGATAACTATATGAAGAAAGAACAGGCGACCTGAGTCGATGAAGAAAGAATGGGTACTACTGGATGCCAGTGCTGAAAAGGTAAGCGCCATCACCAAAACGCTCGGTATCTCCGAGATCGTATCTCAGGTTCTGGTGAACCGCGGTATCGATGATGTCGAGGCGGCGAGCCTTTTTCTGCAGGCGAAACTGAAGAATCTGCCCGATCCCGGTCTCATCAAAGGCGCCAAGAAAGCAGCGAAGATAATCGTCGAAGCGATAAAGACCGGAAAGCATATCGTCATTTACGGCGACTACGATGTGGACGGCATCACCTCGACGGTCCTCATGTACAAGTTCCTGCTGTTGCTCGGCGCGAATGTCAAATACTACATTCCCCACCGGCTCGAAGACGGTTACGGACTCAACACCTACACGCTTGAAGAGATCGCCACCGACGGAGGCCAGATCGTCATCACGGTCGACTGCGGTATCACGAGCATCGAGGAGGTGCGCTATGCCCGTAACCTCGGACTCGATATCATCATCGTCGATCACCACCATATCGGCGAGACGGTCCCCGACGCGGTCGCCGTGATCAATCCGCACTTCGAGGATTGCAAGTATCCCTTCAAGGAGATGGCGGCGGTAGGTGTCGCCTTCTCGTTCCTCATGGTGCTCAAGAAGGCGGTTGAAAAGGACGGTTTCTTCACCGGCGTCATGCCCAACCTCAAGGAGTATATGGATTTCGTCGCGCTCGGAACGGTCGCCGATATGGTGCCGCTGGTCGGGACCAATCGTATCTTCGTCAAGCACGGACTCCAGCAGATGCAGGCGAACAACCGGCCGGGCCTGCTTGCGCTCGCCCATGTCTGCGGTCTCAAGTCGCTCGATGAGATATCGCCGGCCATCATCAGTTATAAGATGGCGCCGCGTCTCAACGCCGCGGGGCGCATCGGCAACGCGCTGAAAGGGGTCGATCTGCTCCTTTCTCAGAGCTACGATACCGCGATCAAAATGGCAGAAGAGCTCAATCTCACCAACGAATACCGCCAGAAACTCGAGGCCGAGATATTCGAGCAGGCGATCCGTATGGTCGAGGAAGGGGAGGTGCACAAGCGCAGCGCGATAGTGCTCTGTTCGCAGAACTGGCATCCCGGCGTCATCGGTATCGTCGCCTCGCGCTTGGTCGAACGCTACTACAAACCGACCATCATGATATCGCTCGAAGGAGGGGTCGGCCGGGGTTCGGCTCGGTCCATCCAGAAGTTGCACATCTATAATGTGCTCGAACAGTTGAATGATCTCTTGGTCCAGTACGGTGGCCATAAGTTCGCTGCGGGGCTCACGATAAATGAAGCGAATGTCCCCGAATTCATGCGCCGTTTCGAGGAGATCGTGAGCGGTACGCTGACCCACGAGGATTACCGCAATGTCATGGAGATCGACGCGACGCTCGAACTGACGCGGCTCACGCCGGAACTGGTCGTCGCGCTTTCATCGCTTGAGCCGTTCGGCATGAACAACTGGGAACCGAACTTCCTCGCGACGGGGCTCACCATCAAGAAACAGAATATCATCAACCGCGCCCATCTCCATTGGCGTCTCCAGTGCGAGGGGGTGGCGCTTCAATTCAACGCCATTGGTTTCGGCCTTGCGAGCGAACGACAGATACCGGTGGTCGGCAGTCGCGTCGACATCGTTTATTTCCCGCGGATAAACGTGTTCAACGGGAACGTTTCCCTGCAACTCTACATCAAGGATTATCGCGCCGCGCAGTAGCGGCAAAGAGTCATTTCAACAGTTCTTCGGCTACGGCCGCATCGATGCCGGCGGCGATCCCTTTCGATAGTGCGCCGGCCTTTTTGACTTCGCCGATGAGTATGCCGCCCACGAGTCTGCCGCCGCGCAGATAGAGTTTCCGGTACTGACCGGTCGCTTCGTCGAGGTGGCGCAGGGTTTCGTAGACCGCCTGCGGGTCGCGACCCACATCGCCCACCGAATAGAGTTGCGTGCCGAAGACCTTGAGCATCGCCGGATACTCGTCGGGTTTGAACTGCGATGAGCCGCCCGCCGCGTTCGCGCCGGCGACCGTTCCCTGTTTCACCGCCGGCATCCAGAGTTGCGGGCCGCGGCCGAATTCGGCGCAGTCGCCGCAGGCGTAGATGCCCGGAACCGATGTTTCCATCTTCTCGTTCACGACGATGCCGCGGTTCGCCGTGATCCCTGCCGCCTGCGCGAGGGCGATGTTGGCCCGCACGCCGATCGAGAAGACGACCAGATCGGCCGGTATCGTTTCGCCCGCTTTGAGCAGAACGGCGGTCACGCGTCCCGTCCCTTCGAAGCGGTCGACCTGCGCTCCGAGGCGCAACTGCATCCCGTGCGCCGTCAATATCTTCGCGAAGAAGGTCGATCCCTCGGGGTCGAGTTGCATCGGAAGGGCGCGATCGGCGAGTTCGATGATGTGGACGGAGAGCCCTTTTTTCTTTAGGGCGTTGGCCGTTTCGAGCCCGAGCAGGCCGCCGCCGATGACCACGGCGTTTTTGGCCACCGCCGCCGCGACCTTGCGGGCGTCATCGAGCGTCCGCACCGCGAAGACATTCGCATTTTCGAGCGCGCCCGACATCGGGACGAAGGAATTTGCGCCGACCGCCAGTACGAGTGCGTCGTAAGAGATGGTCCGGTCGTCGGAGAGTGCCACGGTTCGTTTCTCGCGGTCGATGGCCGTCACCTTAATGCCACGCAGGAACGCTATCCGCTGCTCGGCGAACCACGCCTCTTTCTGCAGATAGAAACTAGCCCTTTTCTCGACCGTGTCGTCACCGATCAGTTCGGTCAGCGACGGCCGGTGGTAGGGGAGATGTTTTTCTTCCGAGACGAGCGTTATGTCGGCCGTCGCCGATATCTTGCGCGCTTCCTGCGCCGCCGTGAGCCCCGCCGCCGATGCCCCGATGATGACCACCTTCATGCCTTCCTCCATTAGGATAGCGTTTGCATCGGAGGAGTGTAGCGTTCGAAGGGGTCTGCGTCAACAAAAACAATCTTGACAAGGGACCCGGCGGAACGCTATAACAAGAGCGCTTCGGCAGTTTTTTGAGAAACTTTCATAAGGAGCAGACATGGTCACCGTACGTCCGTTCAAGGCCTTCCGTCCCCCCCAGTCGCTGGTCGAGGAGATGGCCGCGCTTCCCTACGATGTCATCAACACCGACGAGGCGGCCGAACTTGCCAAGGGCAAGCCGCGCTCGTTCTTCCACATCACCCGGGCCGAGATAGATCTGCCGCGCGAGATGGACATCCACGACGACAAGGTCTACGCGCAGGGGCGCGCCGCGCTCGACCGCTTCATCAAGGAAGGGGCGCTGGTGCAGGACAAGGAGCCGCTTTTCTACATCTACGCGCAGAAGATGGGCGATCATGTCCAAACCGGCATCGTCGGCTGCGTTTCGGCCGACGAATACAACGCCGACCTCATCAAGAAACACGAACTGACCCGCAAGGATAAAGAGGATGACCGCACCCGCCATGTGGTTACGCAGAACGCGAACGCCGAGCCGGTGTTCCTGACCTACCGCGCCCGCAAGGAACTCGACACCCTCGTCTTCGGCTACACGGGGAAGAACGCTCCTGAATACGACTTCATCGCCGATGACGGCATCCGGCACACCCTCTGGGTCGTCCGCGACGCGGCGCTCAACCAGAAGATAACGGCCTCTTTCAAAGGTATCGATGCGCTCTATGTGGCCGACGGCCATCACCGCAGTGCATCGGCGGCCCGCGCGCAGGTCGAGAAGCGCAAACACGACCAGCACCCGTCGCCCGACAAGGAATACAACTTCTTCCTCGCCGTCATTTTCCCGCACGACCAGCTCCGCATCATGGACTACAACCGGCTCGTGAAGGACCTTCACGGCAACACCTCAGAACAGTTCATCAAGAAGATATCGGAGAAATTCACCGTGACGGCCGGGACGCAGGCGGCACCGGCGGCGATGCATGCCTTCGGGATGTATCTCGACGGGAAGTGGCACCAGATAACGGCCAAGCCGGGCTCATTCGACCCGAAGGACCCAATCAATTCGCTCGATGTGGCCATCCTCCAGAATAATCTCCTCGGCCCCATTCTTGGCATCACCGACCCGCGCACCGACAAGCGGATCGATTTCGTGGGCGGTATCCGCGGGCTCAAGGAACTCGAGAAGCGGGTGAATTCGGGGGAGATGAAGGTCGCCTTCTCGATGTACCCGACAACGCTCGATCAGCTCATCAATGTCGCCGATGCGGGCAAGATCATGCCGCCGAAATCGACCTGGTTCGAACCGAAACTCCGCTCCGGCCTCTTCGTCCACCTGCTGGACTAATCGTTCTCGGTGATGAGGTTGTATCTGCGGGCGAACCAGTAGCCCGCGAGGAAATCGAGCCCGGTATCGCCGCCGGTCCCCTGACTCCCGCGCAGTCCTTTGTAGATATTGTCCTTCCAGTAGTAACTGCTCGCCCCGCGCTCATAGAGCGGATAGGCGCGCAGACTCTGCGTCCGGTCGGCGGTGGGCGAGGTCCAGTCGTTCTTCCAGAACAGTTCCGGTATCGGCGACAGGCAGAAATCGGGGTCCCACAGCCGGTCGACCGCGTAGAGCCCGCGCTCCATCGGCACCTCCTGCAGACACTCGATCCCCGAATCGATATCGCTGTCCATCTGCGGGAGGCCGCGCGCCCCGACGATGAGTTGGAACAGTCCCTGTCGCGCCGGCCGCATCGCGTCGCCCTTTTCGTAGAGCGCCGCCTGCATATCGCCCACGCGGGTGCCGTCGCCGACCGCCTCGTAGAGCTCGCGCAGGACGAAGAACTCCCAGACGCCCAGATGGTTGCCCGACCAGTCGCTGATGCCGTATTCGTTGGTCGGCAGGCCGCCCTGATTGATATATTCCTCGACATAACTCCAGATGGTCGCGCTCTCGTTCTTATAGATCGTTTCGGAGAGCGTCCCCTTGTACATCGCGTAGAGGAGCAGCGACGTCGCGAGCTGGTTCATCCGCAGGTCCTTCGCGATCTCGCAGTTGTCGTGAAGCCGTTTGAGGTTGTTCTTCATCCGGTCGATGAGCCCCGCGGCGCGCGGATCGGCGCTGTCCTTGAGGACATACCACGCCCAGTAGTAACCGATGAGGAAACCTTTGAACATGTCGTTGTTGCCGCCCTCCTTCCAGTCGATCCCGGCGAAGGGGCCGGTCCCTTCGTGGAATTCGGGATCGCCGTCGTCGACATGCATCCGGACGGTGCGGGCGAAGGTGCTCGTGTCTTCGACTATCTCGACGCACATCAGCGTCCCTTCGAGCGACTTGATCATCCGGTCGAGCGATTCCTGCGTGCCGTCGATGAGGTATTTCCACGCCATCGTCGCGATATGGACGCCGGTCCAGAGCATACTGTCGCCGTCCTGATCGTAGCGCTGGGTGGTCTCGTTCCAGTGCGACATCATTCCCAGTTCGTTTATCATCTTCTCCTGCACGAAGTCGGAGAAGAAGTCGGCCTTTTCGGCCAGCGTATAGCCGAAGGCGCTGCGGCGCATCTCGGCCTCGGCGAGCGTCCAGTCGTTGACCGGCCGCTGGATGACCCGCACCGTGTCGGGGTTGTCGCGCAGGAAGGTGCGGTCGGTCGGGTCGGTCACCATAAAGTGGACCATCTTCTTGAACTCTGCGCGGTTGGTGTAGGGCTGGACCGTCGGGAGTTCGTGGAACGATGCGTAGGTCTGATTTATCGTCGCCTTTTCGGCGGTCGAGGGCTCATCATTGGCGGGGGTCTCTATCCGTTCGTTCTTCCAGATCGGATCGGTGCTGGAGGCTTCATGCCATACCCATGTCTCATTGAACCCTCCCTCGGTCGCGGGAGCGGCGGGGGTGGCGGCCAGATGGTAGCCGCCGCAAGTGGTGGTATTGAACAGATCGCCCCCGACGCCGCTGAAGGAGAATTCGGGGATCGGACGATCAAGACCGTTCACCGTCTTGACAAAACCGCCCGCTTCAAGTCTGAAATAAGCCGAACGCCCGCGATAATCACTGCTGATAATGCCTTCCATCACCTGTGCGGTGCGGTATCCGTTCCAGCGATGATCATTGTAGCGGACGGTGCGGATGATGGAGGCGCTGCCCAGACCGCTTTCGCGGATCTCGCCGATGCCGGTATAGGCGCCGACGGCATCCTCGCCCGTGATGTCGTATATCCCGGAAAAGGTGGCGGTGCAGGGGATGTCGGCGTCGGTGATGATGTCGTCGCCGATGTCGATGAAGTCATCCGACAGGTCTGTCAAATCCGACTGATCCGACAGATCATCATCGGCCACCTCATCATCGTCCTTTATGTCCTTTTCGCTGTCGTCGTCGCCGCCGGAGAGCGCGTCGTCGGGGGTGCCGGTGTCACCGTTCGAGCAGGAAAGGATAAAGAACATCAGCGCACAGAAAAGTACGCTGAAGATATGACGCAAAGACATGAGAACCTCCGGAAAAGAGGTCTTAGCCGAGGACCTCGGATATGATGCCCATCGCCCAATCGATGTCGGCCTTGGTGATCACCAGCGGCGGCGCGAAGCGGATGATCCAGTCGTGGGTCTCTTTCGCCAGTACGCCGCGCTCCTTGAGGGCGGTGGTGTACTTGCGCGCCTTTTCGCCGGCGGCGCTGAGGATATCCTTATCCATCACCACGCCGATCAGGAGCCCTTTGCCGCGGACCTGTTTTATCTTCTTCGACTTCGCCTTGAGTTCATTCAGTTTCGCCATGAAGTAGGCGCCCATCTCGGCCGAACGGTCGGCCAGCTTTTCGTCGTCGAGCACCTTGAGGGCCGCGAGCGCCACGGCGCAACCGAGCGGGTTGCCGCCGAAGGTCGAGCCATGCGAACCGGGGGTGAAAACGCCCATGATCCCCTTGTTGGCCGCGACCGCCGAAACGGGGAACACGCCGCCGCCCAGCGCCTTGCCCATGATGATGATGTCGGGTTCGATATCATCGTGCATGAAGCAGAATTTCTTGCCGGTGCGGCCGAAGCCGGTCTGTACTTCGTCGGCGACGAGGAGCACATTGTTCTTCGTGCAGATCTCGCGCAGTTTTTTCAGATAGCCGTCGTTCGGGACGAAGACGCCCGCTTCGCCCTGAATGGGTTCCACCAGTACGGCGACGGTGTTCTTGGTGATCGCCTTTTCGACCGCCGCGGTGTCGTTATAGTCGACATGGACAAAGCCGGGGGTGAAGGGGCCGTAGTTGTTGTAGGCGTCGGGGTCGGTCGAGAAGCCGACGATGGTGGTGGTGCGGCCGTGGAAGTTCTCGCGCATGACGATGATCTCAGCCTTGTCCTTCTCCACCTTCTTGATCTCGTAGCCCCAGCGGCGGGCGAGCTTGATGGCCGTTTCGACCGCTTCGGCGCCGGTGTTCATCGGCAGGACCATATCCTTGCCGGTGTACTCGCAGAGCCGCTTGGCGAACACGGGCCACTGGTCGTTGAAAAAGGCGCGGCTGGTGAGGGTCAGCACATCGGCCTGATCCTTGAGCGCCTTGATGATGACCGGGTGGCGGTGTCCCTGATTGACCGCCGAATAGGCCGACAGGCAGTCGAGGTACTTCTTTCCCTCGGGGTCCCATACCCACACGCCTTCAGCGCGGCTGATGACCACTTCGAGCGGGTGATAGTTATGCGCCCCGTAATGATGCTCCATCTCGATGAGTTCTTTTGAGGTGAGCTTTTTCGATTCTTTGCAATTCTTGTCGCAACAGCATCCCATGATCGTTCTCCTTTCCTATCGGTTTGTGATCGAACAAACTACGGCACGATAGTATAAGGTTTATAGGCTAAAGCAAGAATTTTACGGACGGCGGAAGCGTGTGGTTCAGCCCTTCTTGACGAGTACTGCGCCGTAGCCGGGCTTGAGGGTGACGGTCACGAAGTTGCGGCCGTCCACCTCTTCGACGGTATAGCTTTTCTGAGGAGTGCCGCTGATATCCTTGAATTTCATCCCGGCCGGTGAGAGATCCTTGTCGACCGTGATGCGCGCCGTCACTTCCTGTTTGCCGAAGTTGAACGCGAACACCGTCTCGTCGTAGCCGACGATATTCGAGAAGGCGATGAGCCCGGTGTCCGACAGAACCTGCCAGAAACCGCCGTCGATGGAGACCTCGCGGTAATAGCGATCCCCTCCGAGTTTCGCCAGATCGGCAAGAAAATCGATCTTCTTCACCATGTGAGTTTTCCCCCTGATACGATACGGTTAATAAAGAAAGGAACCAAAAAACGGAGCCCATTGTAGGGAAAAAACAGAAAAAGTAAATACTTTTGTTGCTAGTTATCGTCTTTGTGTTTGAAATTTTTCATGATATCTGAGATCCTGATCTTGCGCAGCGACTGCTCCATCATCGTGCGGACATCGGCGGTCAGCGCGCGGAAGCGGCATTCTTTGTCGTTGCAGATCGGGTGGGCGAACAGGCACGCGTTGACCGGGAGCGGTCCTTCGATGACGGTGATGAGATCGTAGGCGGTGATCTCTTCGGCCTTCCGGGCCAGTGTGAAGCCCCCCTTCGCACCGCGCTTGGAGTCGATGAATCCTTCCTTCACGAGCGGCTGGAGCACCTTGGCGAGGTAGGTCTCCGATACCTGCAAGTCCTCGGCCATCTTCTTGACCGATGCATTTTTCCCGGCGGCGCCGATGTAGGCGAGCGCATGGATCGCGATGTTGACCCGTTCCGAGATGTTGAGCAGTTTCTGGATCATGGTGTTCTCCCGATGCTAGACCAGCAGGTCTTCCGGCGGCAGTTGTCCTTTTTTCTCGACGAGTTGCAGACGCACCCGCCCCAGCGCGTCCTGCAGTTCCGTGGGGACTTTCTCGCCGTAGAATTCCTCGATCTTCCGGGATGATTCCTCATACTTTTCGGCCAACAGTTTCCACTGGAAATTGCTTTTGCAGAGCATGAGTTTCACGTCGATATCGTTGATCGCTTTCATGAAAATGCGGATATCCATTGTCCAGTCACCCCTTCGACTTCTTCCAGTCGTCGAACTGCGGGATGTCGAACGCCGATATATAGTACTGGGTCAGGTATTCGCGGAACCGGTCTTGGTCCGAGAGCACCTTGAAGCCGTACTTCTTATCGATGTACTTGACCGCCTCCATGTAGATCTTGTCGAAATTGGAACGGCCGACCCGCATCTTCGCCTTGTCGATCTCCATCGACACGAAGGTGCGATACGACTTCATGAGCGCATCGTCATCCATCTCGATGGTCATGCGACCCGGAACCATCGGCTCGTCGGCCGGTTCGGGATCGGGCTTCGGTTCGGGGGCGGGGCGACCCTTGCCGCCGCGCCCTTTCGGGGCCGGCCGTTCGGGCTCCTTCGCCTTTCCTTTTCCTTTTTCGGGTTCTTTGGGTTTTCCCTTATCTTTTCCTTTTTCCGGTTCCTTTGCCTTTTCTTTTTCCTTGCCGCGGGGCGCCGGTTTTTGCTCGTTTTTCGCGGCGACGGGCTTCGGATCCTGCTTCGGTGCGGGGACCGGCTCGGGGTCGGACTTTTTCTCTTCCACCCGCTTCATGGTCTTATCGTCGAAGGGAAGATAGAGGATATAGGTCGACTGGTGTTCCGATATCTTTTCGACGAGCGCCAGACCGCGCTTGGCGAGCCGGTCGAGCAGGCGGCCGAATTCGACGGCGTCGATCTCGTCGAGCCCGATACTCTTCTTGAGCCCCGCGCCGACATAGCCGTAATTCTTGCGGATACCGTAGGAGTAAAGGTACATCTTGACGTAGAGCGAGTATTCGCTGACCGGAAGCGGCTGGATGAGCCGGGCGAGGTCGTAGGGAAGGACGATATCGTCGCCGCGCACCACCATCTGGACCTTTTCTATCGGCTCCTCGTTGAGCGGCAGGATGATCTCTTCCTTCTTTGGGAGCGGCTTCACTTCGGGGCGCGGTTGCGGCGCGGGGACCGGCGCCGCGACCGGGGCGGGGGTCGGGGCGGGGAGCGGCTTCACCTCGGGTTTGGGCGGGAGCGGCGGCCGCTGTTCCTGTTTGAACTCCGGCTTGGGTTCGGGGCGGTGTTCCTGCCGCGGTTCCGGTTTGGGGAACTGTTTCTGCTCCGGGTAGACCGGCCGGTCGTTGCGGTTATCGTACTTATTGCCGCCATCGTATTTGTCGTTCTTGTCGTACCGGTCGCTGCGGCTATCGTACTTGTCGTTGCGGTCGTTGCGATTGTCGTACTTATTGCCGTTGTCGTATTTGTTGCCGTTGAATTTGTCGTTGTACTTGTCGGCATATTTGTCGAACCGGTTGTCGTACTTGTCGTTGCGGTCGCCTCCCTGCGGCGGGTAGGGCTTCCGTTCGTCGCGCCGCTCCTGCGGCTTGTCGTGGCGCTGTTCCTGCGGTTTCGGCGCGGTCGGCTTGGCGGCGTTCTCTTCGGCTATCTTCTTCAGGTACTGTACGATCTCTTCCTTTGCTTTTTCCTTGATGGCGTCGGAGATGGCTTTCAGAAGTCCCATAGGTCTCACCTCATATCGATTCGGGTCAATCACTCACGGTCACACGACTTACGGAATATCCTGTTTGGCCGTGAAGGTTTTGCAGGCGACCACTTCGTCGCCCTTGTATTTGCAGGCGATGAACCAGTAGTGGAACCGTTTCTCGCCCGTGGTCGATGTGTATTGGTAGGTCTCGTTCTTTTCGTCCTTTTTGAACTCGGCCAGTTCCACCTTCTTGATAAGTTCCTGTTCGCTCTTGCGCAGTTCGAACTTGAAGGGGGCCTGCCTGTTCATCTTGAAGGGAGGATCTATCGCAATGGTATAGAGAACGCCGTCGGCTTTCTTCTCGAAGGTCACCTTCGCCTCGGTCGGCTTCGCGTCGGCGGTCGGTTTTTTCTCTTCGGCGGCGGTCACGGTCAGGGAGAGGAGCAGAAGCGGGAGGAGCAGGTATCTCATGCGGCCTCGCGGTAAGTCACGGTTATCTTCACCACGCCGTACTTGTAGGAATGTTCAATGTCGGCGATGTTCTCTTCGCCCTTTTCGAGCGGCACCAGTTTGAGATAGTCGCCGGTGTTCCGTTCCATGTGGAGGTATTTGCGGTTGTGACGGCTGGGCGCCTTCTTGACGCCGCGGAAGACGAGCATTCCGTCGCGGCGCGAGAGGTCGATGCTCTCCTCGTCGAGCGCGGGGGTCTCGATGAAGATGATCTGCCGTTCGCCGTCGAGGTAGGTGTCGGTGGCTGGCGAGATGACGTTGAGCCCCTTCTCGTCCTCCAGATATTCTTCGCTCATACGGGCGACATAGTTGGCGATGACCCGCTCCATGTTGAGCCGCAGGTCGATGAGTTTCTCTATCTTCATAGAGTCGAAACCTCCATAGCGGGTCCGATTATATAATTATGGGCGCGCGAAAGTCAAAAGAAATTAGACTAAAAGGTCTGAATAGAAAGTTTGTCCACTATCCGTTCGGCGGCGTGACCGTCACCGTAGGGGTTGGTCGCCTTGGCGAACGAGGCGTAGTAGGCGGGATCGGTGAAGAGCCGTTTTGCCGCCGCGACGATGTCTGCCTGTTCGGTCCCGGCGAGTATGAGCGTTCCCGCGTCGACCCCTTCGCTCCGTTCGGTCTCGCGCCGCATGACGATAACCGGAATACCGAAGGCGGGCGCCTCCTCCTGAATGCCGCCCGAATCGGTGAGAACCAGTTCGGACGAGGTCATCTCGGTGATGAAGGCGATATAGTCGAGCGGTTCGATGAGGCGGACATTATTGATGCCGGTCAGAAGCGCGTTGACGGTCGAGCGGACATTCGGGTTGGGGTGGACCGGGTAGACGAATTCACGGTCGGGGAAGGTGCGTGCCAGTTCCGCTATCGCGCCGCATATCTGGCGCATCGGCTCGCCGAAATTCTCGCGCCGGTGGGCGGTGATGAGCACCTGTTTCTTCTTCTGCGTCTTGATCTTCGCCGCGACGAGCTTCACCGTGTCGATGACGGTGTTGCCGGTGACGAAGATGGCCGCCGGGTCGATCCCTTCGCGTAGAAGGTTGTCGCGGTTGTGGGTCGTCGGCGCGAAATGGTAGGCGGCGATGCGGGCGGTGAGCGACCGGTTCATCTCCTCGGGGAACGGCGAGTAGCGATCATGACTGCGCAGTCCCGCCTCGACATGGCCGACCGGTATCTTTTTATAGAAAGCGGCGAGCGACGAGGCGAAGGTGGTGGAGGTGTCGCCGTGGACGATGACCAGATTGGGCTTGACGGTGTCGAGCGCCGCGTCGAGCCGCGTGAGTATCGAGCTGGTGATATGGGCGATCGACTGGTTGTCCTTCATGATGTCGAGGTCGGTATCGGGGTGGACGGCGAAGAAATCGAAGAGCGGCCGGCAGAGGTCGCGGTGCTGACCGGTATAGAGGAAATGGGTGTCGATGCCGCGCTTCTTCAGTTCACGGATGACCGGCACGATCTTGATGAATTCGGGCCGGGTGCCGACCGATACGAGGACCTTCATGACGACCTCCTACAACATGCTTTTGCGGCTGGGCGGTTTGAGCAGGTACTCGGGCCGCACGGTGAACAGCGAACGGAATATGCTTTGCCGGACGCGCCGGTGCCGCTTGTGCGCATCGGCGATGAGCTGTTTGACATAACTCCGCTCCGATATGCACTGGAACGGACAGCCCGAGGGGAAGGTCTCCAGTTTGCGCCGTTTCGCCTCGGCCGCAATGAGCGTCTCGTCGATGTAGAGCATCGGCCGGATCACGCGGAATTCGCCGCCGAAGAAGGAGTTGTTGGGCTTCATCGTTTCGATGCAGGAGCCATAGAGGATGTTGAGGAAGAGCGTCTGCATGAAGTCGTCGCGGTGGTGACCGAAGGCGATGACATTGGCACCGATGGTCTTAGCGTGCTTGAATATCGCGATGCGTCGGTTGCGCGAACAGAGATAGCAGGGTTTCTTCTTCTCCCGTTTGAAGGTCTCCAGTATCGGTTCGTCGACGGTGTGGAACGGGACGCCGAGCGATGCGGCGTAGTCTTTAAGGTAGGCGAGCTTCTCGTCGTCCCCCTTGAAGCCCATCCGGACAAAGATGGCCGAGAGCTTGAAGTCGTTGGTGGTCTCTATCTTCTTGCGGGCGAGCAGCGCGAGCAACAGCGATGAATCCTTCCCGCCCGACAGCCCCACCATGACATGGTCGCCGGGGTGGATCATGTCATAGTCCATGATCGCCGTCTCGACCCGTTTGTGGAGGTTGAGGAATGCCTTCCCTTCAAGGTTGGGACGGCTCTTTTTTTCCTGCGGCGTATCCATGGGACTCCTCACTCTGCACCACACTTATACCGGAGCGGGGGCGATTTGTAAAGGAGAGATAAAAATTGCAAAAGGTGCGTCGCGGTGCCATACTGCCCGAACGGAGGAATAGATGGCAAAACCGGTCATACTCGTCACCGCCGCGGTCATGATGCGGCGCGGGAAGATACTGTTGGCGCGCCGTTGCGATCACGGTCATATCAACGGTAAATGGGAATTCCCCGGCGGCAAACTGGAGGCGGGAGAGACGCCCGAGGAGTGCCTTGCCCGCGAACTGTTCGAAGAGTTCGGCATCCGGGCGACGGTGGGGCCGCTCATTGCCGAGAACTGCCACGACTACGGCGAGAAGGCGATACGGCTGCTGGTTTTCCGCATCACGCGGATACGGGGCGACTTCGTTCTGACCGAACATGACGCCATCGAATGGGTGCTGCCTGCAAAACTGCTCTCGTATGATCTCGCCCCGGCCGATATACCGGTCGCCCAGATATTATCCGGAAAGAAAAAAGACTAATCCAAAGCCCCACCTGCGGAAAGCAGATCCATGAGCTCTTGATTCTTCGCTTCGCGCGCTATCTTCATGGCGGTGACGCCGGTCTTCGATTTTTTGTTGACATCGGCCCCCTGTTCGATGAGGTAGGCGGCAACTTTGGCGTGTCCGAATTTCACCGCGAACATGAGCGGGGAGATACCGTTGGCGTTCTCGGCGTCGAGCATCGTGCCGCTCTCGACCAAGCGGGTGACCTCTGCCAGATCACCGTCGTGCGCCGCCTGAAAGAGCTTCTTCTCGTCGGCCGCGCGGTCGAATATCATCGATGCCTTCAGTTCGACCGAACCTGATCGGTCGCTGAGTGCGCCGCCCCCTTTTTTCTGTTGCTCTTTCTTCTGTTCCTCTTCGGCCGCCTTTTTCTTCTCCTCCTCCTCTTTCTGCTTCTGGAGCTCGGCCGCCCGGATACCGGCGGTCTCATCCATAGCGTAGAGTGTCGCGAAGAGGGCGAGGGCGAGGAACGAGGCGAGCGCGCCGCCGATGCCCCATTTCTGCGCCATGATGGTGATGATGACGAAGAGCGCCAGCGCGCCCCACTTGGTGTATTGCCCGTACGATGTCACGGTTCCCTCCGCAAAGAAAAGCCGGTGAAGTGTACGATATCCGGCATCTAAAAGCAAGTCGGCGGCCGAAAAGTGGACTTCGCGCCGACCGTACGGCATAGTACGGGGGTATGGAGGAGACATGACCACCGTTCCCCGACTCATATTCCGCCTGACCGGCGGCAACCGGACCGCCGTCCGTGCGCTCGTCGCTTCGCTGGAAGCCATCGGCGTTCAGCGCGGCGCGGTGCGGGTGATCCGCGATCTGCACGAACTGGATGACCTTTCGTCCGACACCGCGCCGATCTTTCTTTTTTCCTGCATGAGTTGCCATTTTGAGAAAAGCGCCCGTGAGATGGAATGGCTTCGCCGCCGTTTCCCGCCCGCCCGCTTCATTATCGGCGGGCCGCATCCATCGGCCCGGCCGCGCGAGGTGTTGGAACGGGGCTTTGATCTTGCGGCGGTGGGCGAGGGAGAGGAGACGATCCGCGAGATATGGCTTCGGACGGAGGCGGGGCGGTCGCTCGACGATGTCGCGGGACTCTACCGGCTCGTGGCGGGCGAGCTTACCGGCACACCGGCTTCGCCGGTCGATATCGAACGCTATCCCATGATGGCCCAGCGGTTCAAACTGCACGGACCCATCGAGATAACGCGCGGCTGCGCCAGTTTCTGCCGCTACTGTCAGACCTCCTTCTTCCACGGCGTCAAGGAACGGTGGCGGAGCCGCGAGGCGATATTGGCGGCGGTCGAGGAACTGGCGGCGATCGATTTCAAATATTACCGGTTCCTTTCGCCCAATGCGCTCGGCTGGTACAATCCGACCAACACAACCCCCGAGCCGCTCCATGCACTGCTCGCCGACATCCGCCGCATCGTCGGGCCGCACCGCAAGGTCATTTTCGGCACCTTCCCGGCAGAGATACGGCCCGAATTCGCCACCCGCGAGAGCATGGCGGTCATCAAAAAGTACTGTGACAACCCCATCATCGTGGTCGGTGGCCAGTCGGGGAGCGACCGGATGCTCGAACAGATGCACCGCGGTCACACCGTCGCCGATATTTACCGCGCCGTCGAGAATACCAAGGCGGCGGGGCTCAATCCCATCGTCGATCTCATCTTCGGACTGCCGGGAGAAACGCCGGAATATCTCGCCGAGACGGTAGCGCTCATGGAGCGTCTTCTTGCCGAAGGGGCGCACATCCGGGGACACATCTTCATGCCGCTTCCCGGTACGCCTTGGGAGGATGAGCCGCCCGGAAAGGTGCCGGAGGAGTTGGCGCAGCGCTTCAAGCTGATGTCGTCGAAAGGGGCGCTGTCGGGCTGTTGGGAAGAACAGATGACGCAGGAGGATACCCGATGCTACGTCTGAGAATACGTCTATTGATCGCGGCGACACTCTTCATCGTCGGTTGTTTTCCCAATGCGACCGTTCCGGCCGACAAGGAGGTGGTCGATGGGGATATGGCCGGGGGGCCTGACGGCACGGTGGTTGAAAAGGACGAAAAGGATATAGAGGACGAAAAGGACGATGTGGTTGAGATGGACATGGATCAGTCAGATCAGTCGGATCAGTCCGATCAGTCCGATCAGTCCGACGATACCGTGACCGACGATACGGCGATCGACGAACCGGTGGTTGATGATGACATGGCCGGGGGGTCTGACGACGCGATGGCTGAAAAGGACGAAAAGGACATAGAGGACATAAAGGACGACATGGTCGATGATCTGATCGTGGTTGATGACACCGTGGTGCCCGATGTCGACAGCGTCGCCGACCTCGACACGCCGTTTCCCGATGCCGATATCGACGAGCCGGCCGGGTCGCTCCGCATCCGCTTCGTCGCGGCGAACCTGACCAGCGGTAATTATCAATCGTACGATCCGGGACACGGCATCCGTCTGATGGCCGGGACCAAGGGCGACATTTTCATGGTGCAGGAGTTCAACTATGGCAGTAACTCTGCTTCCGACTATCGGGAGATGTCCGACGATGTCTGCGGCGTAGATTGCGACTATTCGGTCGGCACCGGGTCGATACCCGACGGCGTGGTGAGCCGCTGGCCGATCACGGTAACGGGTGAATGGGATGACCCGAACATATCGGACCGCGGCCTTGCGTGGGCACGCATCGATATCCCCGGGTCGAAGGACCTGTTCGTCATCAGCGTCCATCTGCACACGAGTCCTTCGAGCGATCAGGTGACTGCGGCGCAGGTCGTTGCGCAGAAGGTGACCGAATACCGCGCGGCCAACCCGAACTGCTGTTACTATGTCGTCGGCGGCGATTTCAACGGGCCGACCTCGGTATCCGACAGCGGCTTCGGCAAGTACAACGGGCAGGCGGTCTTTTATACCGCCGATCCCGATCCGGTGGGGGAGGATGATGCCATCGGGACCAACGCGAGCCGTTCGAGTCAGTACGATTTCATCCTGTTCGATCTGCCGCTCCACGCCTACCAGACGGCGGTCGTGATCGAGTCGACCGGCAGCGGGGAGCCCCTTTCTTACCCGAGCGGACTGGTCTTCGACAGCCGTGATTTCACGCAGAGCGACCTCGACAACTATTTCCCGCCGGCGTTGACCGGCGACTCGGGCGCTTCCAACATGCAGCACATGGCGATCATCAAGGATGTCCTGATACCTTAGCCGCCGTTCATTTGACCTTTGCAAAAAAAAGAGGTACAACACGGTCCGTTGAGAGGTGTGGATCCATCAGGGAGGAAATCATGCGTGGAATGTTGATCGTTGTCCCGGTTCTGATCTTTGCCGTCACGATGATCGCGGCCGATGCCCCCAAAGCACCCGCCGCCGAACCGAAGAAGGCGCCGACGGCCGAAGTGAAGAAGGCTGAACCGGTTGCGCCGAAGAAGGCTGAACCGGTGGCCGAGACCAAGAAGGCGGAGCCGGCCCCCGCCGCCGCTCCGGCCGCTCCGGCCAAGCCGGCGGAAGCGGCGAAAAAAGAGGAGCCGAAGAAGGAAGAGCCGAAAAAAGAAGAGACCCCCCCGACCCCGGCGCCTCCCGACCCGAAGAAATACGATATAAAGGAAGAGACGGTCACCGACACCGCGACCAATCTCGTCTGGCAGCGGAAACGGACCGATAAGAGCATGACCCACAAGGAGGCCGAGGACTACTGCGGTACCCTGACGCTGGCTGGCGCCGATGACTGGCGTCTGCCGACCGTCACCGAACTGCGGACCCTTATTGTCGGCTGTCAGAGCGGCACCCCCGCCTGCAAGGTCGACGACGCCTGCACGGCGAGCAAATGCTGGAGTCCCGCCTGCGCCTGTCAGGCTCTCAAAGGGCCGGGGGAGGATGGCTTCTACTGGCAGAAGGATGTCTGGCAGGGGGGCGGCAAATATTTCTGGTCATCGTCGTTGCGTCCCGGCAAAAAAAGCGAAAAGGCGTGGGATGTAGGGTTCAATTACGGCAATGTCTACGAGTACGACCGTACGCAAAAAGCCGATGTTCGCTGTGTGCGCGGCGCGACGGCTCCGGCTCCGGCTCCGGCAACCCCGGCTGCGACGACCGCGCCTGCGAAATAACTACTTTTTCTGAGCCAATACTTCTTTGACCTTCGCCGGTATCTCTTGGAAATTCTCGACCACATGAGCGCCCGCCTCGCGCAGCGCCGTGACCTTCCCTTCCCATGAACCTTTGTTCCCTTCGACTATCGCCCCGGCGTGGCTGAAACGGGTCCCTTTCTTGGCCCCTTTGCCGCCGATGTAGGCGACCACCGGTTTGGTGATCTTCCCCGCCTTCATCATCTCGGCGACCGTCTCTTCCTGCGAAGTGCCGATCTCGCCGAACATGACGATGAGGTCGGTCTGCGGGTCGTTCTGGAACAGTTCGACCACCTTGTTGTGCGGCATCCCGATGACGGCGTCGCCGCCGACATGGCAGATGGTCGAGAGTCCGATCCCCGCCTGCGAGAGGTAGTAGGATATCGAGCTCGTGATGCCGCCGGAGCGCGAAGTGACCCCGACATTACCGCGCTTGAACCACGACTTGGCCGATGAGGCCTTGCCGCCGATCATACCGAGGATCCCTTCGTCGACCGAAAGGACGCCGAGGGTGTTGGGGCCGACGAAGTTCGCGTTATGTTTCTTCGCGTGGGCCGATATCTCGAGGACATCGTGCACCGGGACGCGGTCGGGGACGATGACGATGAGTTTGACGCCGTTCTCGAGCGCCTCTATCGCCGCGTCCTTGACGAGATGCGCCGGGACGAAGATGACCGAGGTGTCGACCGGCCCTTTCGCGGCGACCAGTTCCGACACGGTGTCGTAGACCATGAGTCCGTGAACCTCCTCTCCGGCGCGGCCGGGGGTGACCCCCGCAATAACCTGCGTGCCGTACTCCATCATGAGCTGGGCGCGCGCCTGCCCTTCACGGCCGGTGATCCCCTGAATGATGACGCGGTTCTGTTTGGTTATGATGATCGCCATGGCTTACTTCCCCTTCGTCAGTTTTTCACGGTAACTCGCAAGTCCCTCGATGGGCAGGACGATCTTGAGCGCCTTCATCCCCTTCGCCATGCAGGCGAGTTCGCAGGCGAGGCATTCGATGCACTTACCCTTTTTCGCCTCTTTCGGGTCGATGGCGAGCGCCGGGGCGCCGTTCTCCTCCTTCAGTATCTTGGGCGAACAACTGCCGATGCAGGCTTTCGTCGTGCAGGCGGCGCAGGCGGCCCGTTCGACGTGGATGCTGCCGGTCATCGTCTGGAACGAGTAGTCACACTTCTTGGTATCGGGCAGGACGAACGGTTTCACGGTGTGGCCTTTGTTGCCGTTCTTCTTCATTCCTTCGAGCAGGTGCTTCATGACCGAATCGGGCGAATCGTTCTTGCCGAACCCTTTGACCTGCACCGGCAGACCGCCGAGGAAGTCGGCGATGATCTGCATCGCGATCTCCTCCGAATTGCCGCCGAGCCGTATGGAGGCGGGGACATCGAGCCCCTCCTCAAGGAATGCCTTCACAAATCCGCGCGCCGAATGGAACTGTTCCTGTGAGGCGACGCCGCTCCCCGACGAGAAGTAGCCCTTGATGCCGGGCTGAGACAGGATCACCTTCGCGGCGCGGTAGACCTTCGACGCGGGCGGGTTGCCGGAGGTGTCGCAGAAGTTCGCTATCTTGCAGCCGTTCTCCGAGACGGCGTTCATCGACATCATCGAGCCGCCGCCGCCGGCGCCGTGGAACCCGATGACCGCCTCTTTGGTGTCGGCCGCTTCGGCCATCTGGAAGAAGAAGAAGGTGCCGCGGTAGTCGTTCTTCTCGACCATGTAGGCGATCCGCTCCAGTTCGGTCGGCGGGCGGTCGAATTCGCGCGCTATCTCGATGCCGAACTCGGGATGACGGAAGACGGCGTAGTCGTCGACCACCACATGGCAGTCGGCGGCGTAGACCTTTTCGTCGGCCGTCATCACCAGCGGATTGCATTCGAACGAACGGGCGTCGCTCTTGCGCATCGCCTCGTACATTTTAACGAGTATCGGGGCGAGCGCAGATGCCGTTTTCGGGTCGAGCCCGGTCTTCTTTATCAGTTCGAGCGTCCGGTAGGGTTTCATCCCCTCGAAGATATCGACCTCGGCGGTGACCACCGCGTCGGGATATTCCTTCGCTATCTCTTCAATGCCGGAGCCGCCGCGCGACGAGAAGAGGAACATCGGTTTCTGCGCCGTATCGTTGATGATGAATCCGGCGAAGAATTCGCGCGCGATGGCGAGTTTCTGCTCGATGAGCAGTTTCTCGACGGCGAAGTTGCCGATCTTCATCCCGAGCAGGTCGCCGCAGTGTTTGCGCAGCTCATCGGCAGTTGCCGCGAACCGGACGCCGCCCGCCGCCTTGCGGCCGGTGCTCCAGGTCTGGATCTTCACGACGACCGGCCAGCCGATCTTCTCGGCCGCCGCGACCGCCTCGTCGGCGGTGGAAATGACCGCCCCTTTGGGGATCGGTATCTCATGTTTCTTCAGGATCTCTTTGCCCTGATACTCATAGAGTTTCGCCATGGGAACCTCATATTGTTTTATCTTTGGGGTCAGGCGCACAAGTTGCCTGACCCCTCCCGTCCGGCGAACTATACCAGATGTAACGGCTTTTGCAACCCTTTCTCTTGTTGCTTTTTGGCCGCTGAAACGGTAAAGTAATGGGGTCAGGCGCACCAGTTGCCTGACCCCAACTGTTGGAGGCACCATGGACACCACGGCGGCACGGACGGTCTACCGGAAGATAGGCGACAACATCGGCACGGTCATCAAAGGTCAGGACAGGACGATACGGAGCCTGCTTGCCGCCTTCTTCAGCGGCGGTCATGTTCTCTTGGAGGATTATCCCGGCACCGGCAAGACGACGCTCGCCAAGACGCTCGCCCGTTCCATCAATACCCAGTTCCGCCGTGTGCAGTTCACCCCCGACCTGCTCCCTGCCGACATCCTCGGCGTGTCGGTCTACAATCAGCACGATGGCCGGTTCGAGTTCCGCGACGGCCCGATATTCACCAACATCCTGCTGACCGACGAGATAAACCGCGCCAGTCCCCGCACCCAGTCGGCCCTGCTTGAGGCGATGGCCGAAGGGCAGGTGAGCGCCGACGGCATCCGGCGGCCGCTCCCGGAGCCGTTCTTCGTCATCGCGACGCAGAACAATGTCGAATCGCGCGGCACCTATCCGCTCCCCGAATCGCAGATGGACCGCTTCATGGTGCGTCTCACGCTCGGCTACATCGGCCGCGACGACGAGGTGCGGGTGATGTCGGATCAGGGGGTGGAACATCCGCTCAAGCAGGTGCGGCCGGTGGTCGAGACGGCCGAGGTGACCGCGGCGATGCATACCGTCCGGCAGGTCGCCATCAGCGAGGAACTGAAGCATTTCATCGTCGATGTGGTCGCGGCGACCCGCACCGCCGAAGGGGTGGCGCTCGGGGCCAGTCCCCGCGCCTCGATCGCCCTGATGCGGGGGGCGCAGGCACTGGCGCTCTTCGACGGTAAGGGGTTCGTGACGCCCGACTATATTCAGGAGATGGCGCTTCCGGTGCTCTCTCACCGGCTGCTGCTCGATCCGCAGGCCCGGTTCGCGGGCGTTTCGGCCGAAACGGTCGTCGACCGCATCATCCGCAGTATCCCCGTGCCGGTATGAAAAAGCGCTTCCACCGCTGGTACCATCGCACCTACGCCTTCAACCGCTCTCTGCGCGATCGCCTGACCCCGCCCGGCGCCTTTTTTGTCGTCATGTTCTTTATCGCATTCTTCTTCGGACTCAATACCCAGAAGTCGATGGTGTTCGAGATACTTTCCCTGCTGACGGCGCTGCTGCTGGTCTCGCGGCTCATCGAATGGCCCTTTAAGCCGCGGATCACCGCCGAGCGGCTTTTCCCGCGCTACGGCACCGTCGGGACGCCGGTCCGTTACCGGATAGCGCTCAAGAACGAGGGGAAACGGCGCGAGGCGGGGCTCGTTCTTCTGGAGGAGCCGTGCGACCCGCGGCCGACCTACGACGAGTGGGCGAACACCCCGGAACAGGGGGAGGAAAAGCGGAATTGGTTCGACCGCCGCATGCTCTACTACCGCTGGGAATGGCTCATCGCCAAACGGCTCGGCGCCACCTTCGAGTCGGCCGCCGTCCCGCCGCTCGCCCCCGGCGAGACGCGCGACATCGATATGTATCTCACGCCGACCAAACGCGGGATCATTCGACTGGAGGGGTGTCGCGTGGAGCGGGCCGACCTCTTCGGCATCTGGAAACGCGGCGTTCTACTGCCCTGTCCCGGCGCGCTCATCTCTCTGCCGCGCATCTACCGCGTGAACCGTCCTGAGTTCTGCGGCCACCGCCGCTACCATCAGGGCGGCATCGCCGATGCCCGCAAGGCGGGCGATTCGGAAGAGTTCATGCAGGTCCGCGAATACCGTCCCGGCGACCCGCTGAAAAAGATACACTGGCGCTCGACCGCCCGCACCGGGATGCTCGCGGTCAAGGAATTTCAGGACGAATACTACGCCCGCATCGGTCTCATACTTGATACCTTCCGGAAGGAATCGTTCAGCGAAGAGCTGGAAGAGGCGGTCTCCATCGCCGCCTCCTATCTGGTGGGCGGCGGCGGGGGTGACGAGATCATCGAACTGATGTTCGTCGGCGCCGAGGCGTTCTCCTTCTCGGTGGGGCGCGGCACCGGGAGCCCCGACCGAATGCTCGAGATACTCGCCGGGGTGGAACCATGCCGCGACCGGAACTTCGCCGAACTCACGCGGCTGGTCGGCGAGCGGCTGGAACTTCTGTGCGGCACGGTGGTGATACTGACCGACATCGATGAGAGCCGTAAAGAGCTACTCGCGCGGCTCGATGCGGCCCCGGTCGATCACCTCACACTCCTTATCACGGCCGACCCGGAAAAGATGCGTCGACGCCTTACCGAACTCGCGGTGGGCAACGTGCACATCGTTGAAGTGGGCAAGGTGCAGGAGGCGTTGACGACGCTATGAACCCGACGGTCTACAAAACACCGCCGCTCTACCTCGGCGCCCTGTTCCTTTTCTGGGGCTTCGGCGTCGATATGCCGACACTCGGCGTCATGGCGGCCATCGCCGTCGAGGGGAACTACCTGATGAGGCGGAAATGGGACCTCACCCGCGACGACTTCATCCGGGTGAGCGACATCAGTTCGTTCGTGATGCTCGCCTCGCTCCTGCTCATCTATCTCAACTACGAGCCGTGGCAGATCATGCGGCAGTTCATTATCTGGCTACCGATCATCCACCTGCCGCTTCTGCTCACCCAGCTTTATTCGACCAGCGATCGCATCGTCATCGGGACGCGACTCGGCGGGAAGAAAAGCGGCCGGGTCCACGCCCACCGCCCCTTCAACATCACGTGGGTCTATGCCGCGCTGATGCTTTTCTCGGCGGCGGCGGGGAACAACCGCGAACCGTGGTTCTTCGCCGGCGTGGGGCTGTTCCTGATCTGGGTGGTGCTGATCTACCGCGGACGGCGCTACTCCATCGCCCTGTTCGCCGCCGTGACGACGCTGATACTCATCTTGTCGCTCGTCACGGCGGTGTCGCTCAACAATGCCTATCTTTACACGCAGGACCGGATCATGGAGTATTACCAGCTCTGGTTCGCCCGGTTCTACGCCGATCCGTTCAAGACCGATACCGCACTCGGGGACATCACGCGCCTCAAACTCAGTTCACGCATCATCATGCGGGTCATTCCCGACGATGGCCCCGGTGCGCCGTACTACCTGACCGACGGAGTATTCGACACCTATTCCTTCACCGCTTGGTACAATCGCGACGGCCGCTCCCGACAGGTGATCATCGAAGAGAATGATATCTGGCAACTGCATGAAACGCCTTCCGACGGCTTCTCCGAACTGTCGGTGGTGACATGGCTGCCCAAAAAGAAGGGGGTGATCCCGCTCCCCACCGGCACCTTCTCGATCGCCCGTCTCAACGCGGCGGGACTCAAAGAGTTGGCGCTCGGTCCGGTACTGGTGGAAGAGGGCCCCGAACTACTCGACTATACGGCCCGCTATCGTGCGGGCACCGATCTCAGCGCGCCGCCCGGTCCGCGCGATACGTTGGTTCCGAACGATGAGCTGTCGGGACTCGACCGGACACTAGCCGAGATACTGCCGATGGCCCATACCCCGGCGGCCTTTGCCGAGGCGGTAGAGCGTTTCTTCCTGATGAATTTCACCTATGCCCTTGATGCCAAACCCTACGGCAAAGAGGCGACGCCGCTCGCCAATTTCCTTCTGCAGCACCGGCGGGGACACTGCGAATATTTTGCCGCCGCAACGGTGCTTTTGTTCCGACGCGTCGGCATCCCGGCCCGCTACAAGACCGGCTACATGGTCGACGAATGGAGTGAGCTCGAAAATGCCTATGTGGTCCGCGAACGGCACGGTCACGCCTGGACCACGGCATGGATCGACGGCAAGTGGGTCGATATTGATACAACGCCCCCCGGCTGGAGCGAGAGCGAGGCACTGAATGCCGGTTTCTTTGAACCGCTACAGGACCTCCTTGGCTACCTGCGTGTCCAGTATGAGCGGTTCCGGCAGGCGAAGAGTCAGCGGCTGAATAACGCCCTGTTCGCCGGTATCGTTCTCCTGTCGGGATGGCTGCTTTACCGCATCTATGCGCGGCGGAAGCGGCAGAACGCACAGCCGGAAAGTGCGGCCGATGCGTTCCGGTTCGACACGCCGGGGAAGGATTCACCGTTCCATGCGGTGGCGGCGCTCCTCGCCACTATCGGCATCGAACGGCTCGGGTACGAAACCTACGGCCGCTGGGCGGCACGCATCGACGAGGTGCGGCGCGGGCGCGGCGAGACGGCGACATCGTTCGTCGACGATGAGTTTAGCGATCTGGTGGTGCTCCACGAACGGTACCGATTCGATCCGCAGGGGCTGGCGACGCCGGAGAAGGAGCGCTTCATCGCATCAGCGGCGGCATGGCTGGAACACCATAGACCAAAATAAGGGGCATATTTTCTAAAATGCCCTGACATTGTTACAAAAAATTGTAAAAATTGCCTTGACATTGAGACAATAATTGCTAATAATTGGATTGACATTGTTACATGCAGAGGTCGGAATGTCGTTCAATAGGAATATTTACAGAGAGTTAGATAAGTGGTCAGCGTCTCCCCATCGGAAACCGTTGGTCCTGCGCGGTGCGCGACAGGTGGGGAAGACCACGGCGGTCAAGGCATTCGGCGCTTCGTTCGACACCTTTATCGCGCTCAACCTTGAGATCGCGGCCGACCGCGCCTTGTTCGAGAACGATCTGCCGCTCGACGAACTTGTCCAGCGTATATTCCTTGAAAAGAATCTTCAACGCGGGCGGCACACCCTGCTGTTCATCGACGAGATACAGAATTCGCCGCGGGCCGTCGAACAGATGCGCTATTTCTATGAACAGATGCCCGAACTCTTCGTGATCGGCGCCGGATCGCTCCTCGAGATCATGATGGATGCCCATAAGATCAGTTTCCCGGTCGGCCGCGTCGAATACCGGTATCTGTTCCCGCTTACCTTTGAGGAATTCCTCGAAGCGACCGGCCAGACCGAAGCACTGACGGTGTACCGGCAGATCCCCGTGCCGCCGTGGGCCTACGACCGGCTGTTCGCGCTTTTCCACCGGTATGTGCTGGTCGGCGGCATGCCGGAGATCGTCGCGCGATATAAGGAGTCGAACGATATCGCGGCGCTGAAACCGGTCTATCAGGGACTGCTGACCGCCTATGTCGATGATGTGAGCAAATATGCGAAGAACGCCGCCGAGGTACAGGTCATCCGTCATGTCATAGAAAGCGCTCCCTATGAGACCGGCAGGCGCATCACCTTCGAGCGGTTCGGTAATTCGCCCTACCGGTCACGCGAGGCGGGCAATGCTCTGCGGACTTTGGAGCGGGCGATGCTGCTCTATCTGCGGTATCCTACCACGGCGCAGAAACCGCCGCTCACACCTGACCTTAAAAAGAAGCCCCGGCTTCAATTCGTCGACACCGGCCTGCTCAACTATGCCGCCGGACTACAGGCGCAGTTCTTCGCCCACGCCGACCTCCATTCTTTTCATAAAGGTATTCTTGCCGAACATGTGGTGGCGCAGGAAATCATGGCTCTCGATACGCTGGCGATACGGAAACCGCTGTTCTGGGTGCGCGAGGTGCGTCAGTCGAACGCCGAGATCGATGCGATCATGTCGTTCCGTGAACGGGCGGTGCCGGTCGAGGTCAAGGCGGGGAAGTCGGGGACGCTGCGGTCGCTCCACGCATTCGTCGACGGCGCGCCGCATGATCTGGCGGTGCGGATGCATGCCGGTCCGCTGGGGCTGTCGAAACAAACGACGCCGAAAGGGACGCCGTATCGTCTGCTCGATCTGCCCTATTTTCTCGCGGGCAAACTGCCGGAGTATCTCGAATGGGCGGTCTCGGGGAACGGAACGCTATAGACTTAGCTGAACAGCGGTTCTCGCTTCACCAGTAATGAAATGAGTTCGGAGAGTTCGGGGGCGAGTGGGCCGCGTTCCGGCAGGTCGGGGAGGTAGAGGGTCGTCGGCTGTTTGGTGTCGAACGGCGTATATTTAAGGATGATATGTTCGAGGTAGAATTCGGCCGGATCGCGCCCCTCCGGGTCGTAGAGCGGATCGCCCGCCGGCGGCATCCCCATCCCGGCGCACATCACCCGTATCTGGTGGAACCGCCCCGTGAGGAGCCGGATGAGAAGATGCCACCGTTCTTTGCGGTCCGGCACCGGCGCCGCGCCGAGTATCTCCAGCCGTGACGATTTCCCGCCGGCATGCACGAGCCGTGAACGCCCCTTCACCTCTTTTAGGTATGCCGTGTGTTCTCCGATGAATTCCGCCGGACTTCCTCCCGCCGGAGCGGCGACGCGGGCGAGATAATATTTCTCCCAGCGGGCCGCCTTTATCTGTTCATTGTGGAACGCTATCGCCTTCTGCGAGAGACAGACGAGCAGGATGCCGCGCGTGATGCGGTCGAGCCGGTGGGGGAGTTTCGGTTCCGCGTCGGGATGCCGTTTGGCGACGAGCGCCTTTGCCGATACGCCGTCATGGTCGCCTTTGAATTCGCTCGACAGCCCCGCCGGTTTGAAGAGCGCCAGTTCGTTATCTGTTTCGGTGAGGATGATGAGCGGGTCGGGCATCAGCGGCTGGCCGCTTCGGCCTGTTTGAGCATCTTCTCGATATTGGAGAAACCCTTTTCCTTGGCGATCTGCGCCGCCGTCTTCCCTTCGAATTGCCGCACCGTCGGATCGGCGCCGAGTCCGAGCAGGCGGTCGACGAGGTCGGCGTTGTTCTTCTCGACGGCGTAGAACAGGACCGTCTTGCCGTAGGAGTCGGTTTGATTCACCTTGAACGGCTTGCCCATCAGAAGATTGGTGAGCATCGGCCGCTCATCGGATATCGCCATCATGAGCGCCGTTCTGCCCTCTTTGTATTTCAGGTTGAAATCGCCGTCGCCGCCGCTGCGCAGGATCAGTTCGGCCGCCCCCAGTTCACCTTTATGGAAGGCGAACATCAGGAGCGTGCTCCCTTTGAAGTATTTTCCGTTCGGGTCCACTTTAGCGTCGAGAAGCGCCTTGGTCACATCGAGGAAGCCCTTTTCGACCGCATAGACGATGAGCGGTTTGCCGTCCGACATCTTCAGGTCGACGGGCGCACCTTTGGCGATGAGCGACTTGACCGCCGTCCCGTCTCCGCGCTGTACCGCATCCATAAGTTCGACCGGCAAGCGGTCGAACTTTGAGAGGAGGTCGATGGCCTCTTTGCGGCGCGAATCCATCGCGTAGTCGAGCGCCGTCTTGTCCTCTTGACTCTTCGCGGTGCGGTTCGCCCCCTTGTCGAGCAGTATCTTTACCATCTTCTCGTTACCCGCCTCGGCGGCATACATGAGCGGCGTTTTACCCTTCATGTCGGTCGCGTGAATGTCGGAACCCTTCTGCAGGAGCACATCGGCGAGCGTTTGGTTCTTCATGACGATGGCGTGCATGAAGGCGGTCTTGCCGTCGGGTCCCTGCATGCCGAGATTGAGTTCCGGCTTCATGAGGAACAGACGGATGATGCCCATATTGCCGGTGTTGACGGCGGTGATGAAAAGGGGCCAGCCGTCCTCGTCGACGGCATTGACATCGGCGCCGCTGTCGAGCGCTTCGGCCACCTCGACCAGTTTTAGGTCCCCGACCGCCTCGAAAAGTCTGCGGTTGGCGTCGGTACCGGCGGCAAGAAGTATCTGAGAGAAACAAACGATGATGATCGCGGTTCGGATCATGCCGTCCTCCGGAGTATGGATGGTCTCGGTGCTACGAGGGGTCGCTGGGATCTTTGCCCGGCACGATGATATAGCAATCGCGCGTGTCCAGTACGGTGCCGGCGCCCCAGACCTCTATCTTGGCGATGAATAGATGCGCCTCGAAGGAGGTGTTGTCGTAGATGGTGTTCTGGAAGGTGACCGTGAAGGTGACCGTCTGTCCCGGTTCGACATCGGGGAAACTGTCCGGCGTGATGCCGGTGATGAACTGGGTCGTATCGGCGACGCCGAAGGTGTTGTCCATATGCTTGGTGAGGGTCGAGACATCTATCTCGATGTGCTGGGTGAGCTGAATGATGGCGTCAACCAGATCGTTCGACATGCCGGTCCCGGTGGGGTCTATCGTCTGGTTGAAGTCGGCGCCGGCGCCGTCGACCGATGTGGTCCCCTGCGCGATCGCATCGAAATCGGCCATGGCCACCTGTCCGGCGCTCGAATCAAGACCGATGAATTTGGCGTTGATGGCGTTCATCGCCGCGATGACCTGCGCCACGGAACGGGGGGCGTTATCGACGATGGGGTCCCCGGTACCCGTCTGGGAGAGCCAGATCGCCGAGCCGTAGGTGCTGGCGAGATCGACATTAGGCTTGCCGTCGTCGGTCTCATCTTTCATGAACTCCTCGTCGGTCATCATGATGATGATCGGAAGAGCGTTGGGGCGGAAGCAGGCGCCGCCGAAGTGACCGGCGGCACAGGAGGCCGGATCGATATCGACGATGATCTGGTACCCGCCGGGATTACAGCCACCCACGATGTCTTTGCAGATGCGCTGATAGGAACCATCGCCGGTGATGGTCTGGTAGAGCGCTTCGGTGATGTATTCGTACGTGCCGCTGGTCGGCGCGATGGCGTTCACCGCCGTCTGGACGGCGGTCGCATTAGCGGTCATGGTCTGGGCGGGGAGGTAGATGTTGGCCGTTTTCTGTGTGGCGTCGGTCTGTTCCATGTCGATGGGGCCGAATTTGACCAACCCGAACTGGGCATCGGATATGGCGGCCGATACCTGCGTGATGATGATATCGTTGATGGAGGTCTTGAGGTTCGCGTGTTCGCCGCTCATTGAGTTGGAAAGGTCGACCATGATCAGGATATCGGCGGTGCGGATGTCGGTCGAGAAATTGAGATCGCGCACCTTCGCCGGATCGTTGTAGGGAAGATACAGGTAGAAATAACCGGCCGGGATGTTGGAAGATGCTTTGGTCGGGTCATAGCCGAGGACCACTTCGGTGTTGTCATCGGTGCCGTCGCCGTCGGTGTCCTTCTTGGTCGGATCGCTGCTGGCCTCAAGTTCTTTCGCGTCGGAAAGGCCGTCGCCGTCGCTGTCGCCGTCGAGGAAATCGTATCTGCCGTCCTCGTCGGTGTCGGCCGGCGTGGTGCCCGTACCGTTCTCGATTGCATCGAGTATGCCGTCGCCGTCACTGTCATCGTCAAGATGATTGGGCATGCCGTCCTTGTCGAAGTCGTTCAGTTCGGGGTCGAGCTGGTTCTCGTAAAGATCGGGTATGCCGTCGTCGTCCGCATCGGTGTCAATGAAATCGGGGGTGGTGTCCCCATCGTTGTCCCGACAGGGCTGTGCGGGACATTCGTCGTCGTCCATGATGCCGTCGTCGTCGCTGTCGGTATCGCGGTAGTCGGCCGGCGCCTTGCCGTCGGAATCGAGCGGTTCGGTCGGATCCGCTCCTGCTTCAACGCTGTCGGGGATGGTATCGCCGTCCGAATCGGTGTCCTTGAAATCGGGGGAACCGTCCTTATCGGTATCGACCGGGATGCCGCTGGGCGCCTCGACGCTGTCGGGGATGCCGTCATTGTCGGCATCGAGGTCGAGATTGTTGGGGGTGCCGTCGTCGTCGTCGTCCTCGCAGGGATAGGTAGCGCATTCTTTTCCGTTGGGTATGCCGTCGCCGTCGTCATCGGCGTTCGCCCACACCTGATCGATATCGGGACCGGTATCGCCGTCGATGGGCATCTCGTCGTCATCGGAGGTTTCATCATCGCCGCTGGCGTCGGTATCGGCGGCGGCGTCCTTTTCGGGCAACGCCTTATCGATGTCCCCGTCGCCGTCGGTCGGGGCGGCGTCGGTATCGGTATCTCCCGCGATGTTGTCATCATCGTTCGTCGGCTTTTTCTCTTCGCCGCACGAAAGGGCAAATAACGATGCGAGCAGAAGGAGGAGGATGCTTTTTCTCATGAACGACCTCACAGTATCTCGATTCTCTGTCAATCTTCACCGCCGGTTTCGATGATGCCGGGGACGATCACATACACGTCACGCGCATCCAGCGCCGATCCCTCGCCCAACACGGTGATCGTAGCTTTGAAAAGACGCGACTCGGAATCGGTCGGTTCGTATATGTGATTCTCGAAAGCTATATCGAAGGTCACGCCGGTTCCCGGCTTGACGCCGTAGAAGGAGGTGCCGTCGCACTGATCGGCGGCGGGACAGGTGATCACAGGGGTGCCGTTCGCGTCGTAGGTGAGTTTCGGTGTCACCGCTGAAATGAAATCGGCGCTGTTGACCGCGTCGTCATAACTTTCGGGAAGTTCAAACTTCTCTTTTTTGGTAGTAACGGTCATGCTCACATTGCCCGCCAGTGAAGCGACGGCGTCAACCACTTGATTGGACAATCCGGTGCCGTCTGAGTCGATGATGTAATTGAAATATTGATGCGGATTGCTTCCCGCCATGAAAGACTGTGTTCCTTCAGACATGGCGGTGTAATCGGAGGCGGGACCATCTGCTCCGGCTCCATAGGTGTTGATGCCGATGAATTTCGCCTTCATGCCGGCGGCGTTCATGGCGTTTATCGCGGCGGTTCGATCATGAGCAAGGATAAGTGGATCGGAACTTGATCCGGTAAAGGCTTCATCGGTGACCATTAGGAATATGGGAAGAGCATCTTTTCTGAAGCAGGCGCCGCCGCGGTTGTCGGGTGCGGTGCAGTTCGGTGGCGGAAAATATCCGGAGTTCGTCCCCGTGAGCCCCTCGCCGGTCGCCGCCTGATACAATGCTTCGGTGAATGGTTCGTCGCCGCCGCTGGCACTGGGCATCGCGTTGATGGCGCTATTGATCTGGGTCTGGAGAGTGGTTATCGGTTGGGTCACTTTATCATACGATTTGGCGCGCCCAAAGGTCATGAGTCCATATCCGACCGCCTGATTGTCATTAGGCCAGAGAGTGGCAAGTCCGGGAATGATGGTATTCAGTATGCCGATTTTAAGATTGTCTATCTCATCCTGCATCGAGCCAGAAACATCGAAGATAAAGAGGACATCCACCTTTTTCAAAGAGGTGTTGAAGTCCAAGGTCCGTGGGACGATAACTCCCGGCTTGTAGGGCAGTATCACATAGTATTTGCCGTCCCACCACCCGGGATCGGATACCACGGGATCAGATCCGGCGGCAAGTTCGGTATTATCGTCAACCCCGTCGCCGTCGCTGTCGGTCTTGGTCGGGTCGGTCCCGATCTGTGTCTCTTTTTCATCGGTCAGACCGTCGTTGTCGGAGTCCTTGTCCTTGAAGTTGGGGGCATCGTCGCCGTCGGTGTCGACGCACGGTTGCGCGGGACATTCGGCGTTGTCGAGTATGCCGTCACCGTCGGCGTCGTCGTCAAGATAGCTCGGGATGCCGTCCCCGTCCATATCCTTGTTTCCTTCGTAAAGATCGGGTACGCCGTCGCCGTCGGCATCGTTGTCGAGGTAGTTGGGGGCGCCGTCGCCGTCGGTGTCGACACAGGGCTGAGCGTCGCATTCGATGCTGTCGTACATGCCGTCGCCGTCAGCGTCGACATCGCGGTAATTCGCATTGCCGTCGCCGTCCGCATCGCCGGTCCCTTCCACGCCGTCGGGCACGCCGTCGTTGTCGGAGTCGGTATCCTGAAAATCGGGGGTCGTGTCGGCGTCGGTGTCGACCGGTATGCCGCTGGGCGCTTCCACGCTGTCGTCCAGACCGTCTCCGTCCGCATCGGTGTCGTTATAGTCGGGGGTGCCGTCGCCGTCAGCGTCGCCGGTCCCTTCGGTGCCGTTCTTTATGCCGTCGCCGTCATCATCCTGTTCGTTCCATGCGGTCATATTGTCGGTGTCGGGGGGATAATCGGCCCCCTCGGTGACCGGGGTGTCGCCGTCCACGGTGCCATCGCCTGCCCCCGTATCGGGTCCATTGTCCCCGGCGGGTTCATCGCTGTCGCCGCCCGATTCATTGTCGGCGGAACCGGTATCGTCGTTGTCGGGAGTGACCGGATCATCGCCGCAACTGATGAAGAACAGGGCAATGAATACCGCCACGCACAGCGCGATAACAGAGAACTTTTTCATTATGACCTCCATAGGCATTACATCTCTTTTATATAGTGATACTGTCGCATCGGGTTTATTATAAAAATTCTAATGGTAAAATCAACCATAAAATTTAGGGGGGTAGCGGCGCGGATGAAAAATGTTGCAAAAGCGTTTTTTCCCCATTACAACTGATATGCACCGAAGTGTGGACATGAACGAACGATAACAACATCTTTTCAGGAGGCGATCATGGAGAAACGGGTTCACAATTTCTACGCGGGCCCTGCGGCCCTGCCGGCCGAGGTCCTCAAAGAGGCGCAGGCTGAGATGCTCAATTTCATGGGCACCGGCATGAGCGTCATGGAGATCAGCCACCGTTCAAAAGAGTTCGAGAAGGTCATCTTCGAAGCCGAGGCCGATATGCTCAAGATCCTTGGGCTTTCAGCTGAACAGTACACCGTCCTGTGGCTGGGCGGCGGGGCGACCCACCAGTTCATCATGCTTCCGATGAACGCGATGGAAAAGACCGACACCGCCGACTACATCGTCACCGGCCAGTGGGCCGAGCGGGCCCATGAAGAGGGCGCCTACTGGGGCAACGCCCATGTCGTGGCGACCTCGAAGGGCGAGGCGAAACCCTACTGCCGTCTCCCCGAGATAAAGAAGGAGAACATGTCCGACAACGCGAAGTACCTCCACTTCACCACCAACAACACCATCTACGGCACCCAGTTCTGGAAGTTCCCCGAACCGAAACCGGGCATCCCGCTGATATCCGACATGTCGAGCGATTTCCTGTCGCGCACCTTCGATGCGTCGAAATTCGACATGATCTACGCCGGGGCGCAGAAGAACATCGGCCCCGCCGGTGTCTGCGCGGTGGTCATCAAGAAGTCGTTCGCCGAGAAGACCTTCAAGAAGAAACTCCCCAAGACGCTCGACTACAATGTCCAGATAAAGAAGCAGTCGCTCTTCAACACACCACCGTGCTTCAATATTTACATCGTCGGCAAGGTCATGAAGTGGGTGCTTGCCAAGGGCGGTCTCAAGGCGATGGAAGAGATGAACCGCAAGAAGGCGGAACTCATCTACGGCGCTATCGACGCTCATCCCGAGTTCTACAAAGGCTACGTCACCGTCAAGGAACACCGGTCGTGGATGAATGTGAACTTCAATCTGCCGACGCCGGAGCTTGATGACAAGTTCGTGAAGGAGGCGAAGGCCGAGGAGATGGTCGGGCTCAAGGGGTATCGCGATCTGGGCGGCATCCGGGCGAGTCTCTACAACGCGACGAGCGTCGAGTCGGTCGAAAAACTCGTCGCGTTCATGGATAAGTTCTACAAAGCCAACAAGTGATCACCGCTTCCGCGGGATAAAGATATTACTCTTTGACGGTTTCTTTTTCTCTTCTTTCTTCTTGTCCTCATCATCGTCGTCATCTTTCTTTTTCTTCTTCGACGACGAGGCGCTGCTCGACGGAGCGGGGGTGACGCTTTTCGAGGGGGTGAATACCGGGCGCGGCGATGCGGCCGGTTCGCTCTTTTGATAGCTGGGAGTGTGTGTTTCTTTCTTGAATATCGGCTGCGGTTCATTTGAAGGCGCGCGTTTGAAGAAGGCCGGTTCGCTCTTTTTCGGTTCGATGCGGAAGGAGGGGGCCGACTCTTTTTCCCGTTTTGACGGCAGCGTATAGACCGGCGGGGGATCCTCCCTTTTCGGTACCGCGCGGGGATGAATCGTCAGCGCCGCCGGTTGTGCGCCGATGGTGACCGAAGGTCTTGGTTTCACCGTGTGGAACTGTATCGGTTTTCTTGCCGGAGCGGTGAACTGTATCGGTTTTATCGCGACCGGTTTTTCGGCCGATTCTTGCGCGGCGGTATCGTTCGGTTCGCCGGTATGGTGGGGCTGTTCGGCCTGTTCACGCCGTTCCTTTTCCCGTTCGCGCCGCCGTTCGGTTGCTTCCCGGTAGGCCGGATCGGGCTCATGGCCGTGGCGTGACGAGACGATATTGATGATGACGAAGTTCACCCCGCCGCCGTCGTGGTCGTGGCGGTCATCACCCGTATAGTCGGCGGCGACCGCCGTGCCGCCGTCGGCCGGGATGTCGGCCGGGGCGGCCTCTTGGGCCGCGGCGGCGGCGACCATGGTATCGCCGGGCGCCTCCTTTTCGGTGCTTACCGCCTGCGCTATCGCCTCGATCGCCTGTTGAAAGGTGTCGGGGATGAATTTTTCGGTAGCCCCGGCGATGATCGCTTCCTGTGCGAGATCGATGAGTTCCGCCTTGAGGATATATTCTTCCTGTATCTTGAGGATGGTCGTGATAAGGGCGACGTTGGCGGCGACGCGCTGGCCGAGCGGCACCCGCTGGCTTTCATCGTACTGAACGCCATGCGATTCCTTGCGCAGTTCGCGGATGAGCGCCTGTTTCTCCTCGTCGCTCACCACGATGAACCGTTGCGATTGCACCACGAGCACCCGCAGATAGTCGGTCGCCTGCGCGAGCGATTCGGCGTCGATGTCGCCGGTGGTGTCTTCCATGTCGAGCACCGCGAGCCGCTGTTTCTCCGCCTCCGGTTCGGGGGCGGGGGCTGGCCCGCTAGGATCTTCGGCGTCGGCGGGAGCGGGACTCACGGCTGTCGGCTGGTCATCCCGCGTCTCCTGCGAAGCGCATGAACAGAGGAAAAGCAGGGGAAGAACAAGGATCGCGGCGTATCTCATGATCACCCTCCCGTTATGGTCGAAGCCGCCTCCCTGCCGTCGAGGATGGCGTTCTCCATCGCGTTGTAGGTCCATTTCCCGTAACGGCCGACCGGCAGGACACCGGTGCGCCCGAAGTATTCGAGAATGGTCTTCATATCGTCGAAATACTCGCGGTGGAAGATGACATAGCCGTTATCGATGCGGCGGTGGTCGATGAAGTCGATATCCTCCTCGTCGTCGGTGATGAGTCCCATCGCGCTGATGAGCCGGATCGATTCTTCGGTGAGTTTGTCGGTGTCGGTGAAACTCCCCTGATGGGTGTATTCGACATAGAGCGAACCGTTCCCCTTCGGCGCGAGCGGTGCATGGATGTTGCTGAAACTGCCGACGCGGTAGGGCATGAAGGTCTCTTCGGGGATGTAGAACCAGTGGCCGCGGTGGCCGACCGGTTTTTTGAGCGCGATGTTGAGGTAACTGACCGCCGCTATCTGCATCCGCGCCGCTATCATTTTCGCCGTTGGCGCGAAGGTGCCGGTGACGAGGTTCAGGAAGTCGCGCAGTGGGATGGAACTGACAAGGTGGCGGTAGTGGATCTGTTCGCCGCTGTCGAGCGTGACGATCTTCTTATCAAGGTCTATCGCCGTCGGCCGGGTGTTGAAGCGGTAGTTGGCGGCCTTCGTCCGGGCGAAGAACCGTTTCGGCAGTTCACCGATGCCGCCGAGTTTCGGATAGTGGAACGCGGCGTTGTAGCCCACCTTGCGCTCCGGCGCGGTCACCGCCCCCTCGATCACCTCGTCGAGCGTCGGTTTGGGGACATAGTAGTCGCACCAGTGGGAGGCCATATCTTTGGGGTGGACGGTGTAGATCTTCGAGTTGTAGGGGATCATGAAGTGCTTCGAGATACCCTCGCCGAGGTAGGCCATGCACCATTCGTGGAAATTCTCCTTCGCCTTCGACTTATCGGCGGTGTAGAGCGCCTTCACGAAGCCGATGATGCACTCCTTCACCACCTGCGGCGGCAGTCCGTAGGTGTTCGACTGGAAGGGGTAGAGCGTGTAGACGCCGTGCGAGAAGATGTGGGTCTTGCGCTCGATGGAGACGGCGTCGTTGGGGAACAGTTCGCGGAAGAGTTGTTTGGTCGGTTCCTTTGAGAGATGGAGCCAGTGGCCCGTCTGGTCGAAGGTGAAGCCGTTCTTGTGCTCCGAGGTGCACAGCCCGCCGGGGTGGTCCTCCTTTTCGATGACGAGGTGATCGCGGCCGCCGAGATGGTAGCTCGCCGAGATGCCCGACAGCCCCGCGCCGAGTATGAGTGTCTCTTTTTCGATCATGTCTGTTCCCTTTCCATACAATTACCGACGGGTGAGTATACCGAAGGGTAAAAAGAAAGTAAAGCGGAAGCGGGGGGAGTTATCGGTCCCGTTCGAACCGTTTGAGCCGCAACGATAACAGCACCACCGTGATGGAAGAGAGCGCCTCTTCGACGCGCTTGGCGGACATCGCGCAGTGCATCCCGCCGATCTTCGCGATATCCTTGCGCGTGGTCATTTCAGTCCCTCAAACGGACAGTTCGCCGGATGTTCCTGGCAGTAGCCATTCATGTCTCGTATTATTAAGTCATATTTTGACTGAAAAACGAACCATCTGTCGTGAAAGTAGATGCCCGAATAGTCTATATCGCTGTTAATGCCATCTTCCAGACAGAAATGTTTTTTGTCAGAAAAACGATAATAGCAAGGATTATTGTAATAATAGGTGCCCTCCTCTTTGATTCTTTTCCAGTAAAGGAGATAATCAGTGTTTGCTTGACTGACCATCCCTGCCTGAGGGACACGAAACAGTTCTGTGGAAGTGATCTTGGTTCCGTTGTCCTCAAGTATATTCTCGACAATAGCCACCTCACTGCTCGATACATTGATGGTATAATAAAACACATTTTCTTTTCCCCAAACAGGTCTTCGTGCATCGGCCCCTACTTGACTCACGATTCTGCAACTCGATTCGCCTTTGGCGAGATCACAGAAAAAAACACGCAAAATATTGTTGTCAAAATAGTTATAGGAAACCAAATAACTTCCTTGTATTTCCGGCTGTCCGATACCATAGGAAGGTGAGGTTCCAAAGTTCAATTCGACCCATTTGTCCCATTCGCCGATCTTGGTATAGTATCCGCGCAGGGGCTCACTGAGATTGCCCGTGAGAGGAACAAGATTCATGGCTATATACTGGTCGCTGGCGACGATGTTTCGCACATACGAAAGTTTCTGTGGCATCTTCCATGCCTTGCCGTAAGTTTTATTCTCAAAGTGATAGTAGAAAACCACTTCTTCGTAACTTTCCTCCCATACTGTAGAGTAGTCCGTCGTTCTGGCAAAGAAGTACTTTCCATTAGAAAAAGGAGAAACCGCCATTCCTCGACCAATTCTAGAAAGTTTTCTAGAAACAAGGTCGTATGTAAAGTAACCTGAATCATACGGTGAAGCGGTGCTGGAATAAAAAGAAAGTAGCGTCCCGTTCAAGGAGTAAAGAGGAAACTCCATGGAAGATGTATCCCAACAATACGGCGTCAGAATATAGTCGTAGGAGTTTTGAACTATTTTTGGGTCGAGATCAGTACTGATAAATTCTCCACAGGGTGCGCGCGTCACCGCTTCGTGTGGATAATTCTCCGCGCACTGGTCATATATCTTCGGCGTACATTCGGAAAGAGGCCATTGCTCCTCTATCCTCAGTTGATACCAAAGTTCTTTTATACCATCCGGGTCGGATGACTGCTCCGGTTTCGTGTTGTGCCATACGAACGGCACCCGCTCCAGCATCCCGGCCCACGGATCGTCATCCACCTCGACCGGATCCTTGTCGCCGGGGCCGATGTGGGTGTCGGTGTCAGGCGCGACATCCTCGTCCTCTAATGTTTCATCGCTGGCCACATCTTCGTCGAAGAGACCAACCTCTTTGTCTAATGCCCCTGTGTCATCCGTCGCCGGAGTGTCGGCATCGACCGGCGGCGTGTCGGCATCGTTCTTTGTGGTGTGTGAGGTGCAGGCGGCGAAGAGAAGGCAGAAGACCGGAATGAGGTATCTCATGGTGTTGCCTTCTTCGGTTTTTTGGTGCCCGGTTTGCCGGTCTTCGGGTTGGTGTGACAGTTGAGGCAGGCGGGACGCGGTTTTTCCTCTTTCTTCTTCTTGGGCGCCGCATCGAGCGGCAGGATGAGGAGCGGTATCAGCAGAAAGGAAAGAAGCGGTCTCATGATACCGGCGTCCCGGTCCCGGTGTCCTTCCGGTCGCGCCGCTGTTCGAATATCTTGTCGACGAGCGTCAGCAGTTCGTCGTCGGTGAACGGTTTCGAGAGATATTCCTCGGCGCCCGCTTTTATCGCCTCGACCGCGCCTTCGACCGATGCGTAGCCGGTGATCATGATGATCGCCGTGCCGGGATAGGTGCCGCGCACGAACCGGATGAGGTCGATGCCGCTGGCGAAGGGCATGTGGTAGTCGGTGATGCAGAGATCGAACTTCTGATGTTCGAGCAGACCCTTCGCCTCGTTCACGCTCGACGCGGTCAGGACGGCGTAGCGGGCCAGTTCGAGGTTGCGCCGGATGAGTTCCAGCGTGTCGGGCGAATCGTCCACGATGAGGATCGTTCCCCGTTGGGCGGCGTCATGCATGGTCTTCTCCTTTATCGGGTGCCACAGCTATGGGCAGGGTGACGGTGAAACGGCTTCCGCGTCCCGGCTCGCTTTCGACCGCGATGTCGCCGCCGTGCGCGGTGACGATGCCGAGCACGACCGACAGGCCGAGTCCCGTTCCCTCGCCGATATCCTTGGTGGTGAAGAAGGGGACGAAGATGCGGTCCTTGGTCTCCGGGGTCATGCCGCAGCCGGTATCCTCGACGCTGAGCGATACCCGCTCCCCGTCGTGTGAGGTCCGCAGGGTCAGCGTGCCGCCGGGGGTCATCGCCTGCACCGCGTTGACCACGAGGTTCACGAGTATCTGGTGTATCTGCGCCGGGTCGGCGACGATCACCGGGACGGCGGGGTCGAGTTCGGTCGCCACGCGGATGCCTCCTTTGCGGATGCGCGGTTCGAGCAGGTCGAGACAGGAGAGGACCCGTTCGTTGAGGTCGGTCGCCGACTTCTGAGTCGGCATCTGGCGGCTGAAAAGCATCAGTTTGCGGATGATGTCGCGGGTGTGGATGGCCGCCTTGACTATCTTGTCGAGGTCGCGCATTACCTGTTCGGGCAGGTCGGGGGTCTTCTGAATGAGCTGGGCGAAGCCGAGTATGCCGCCGAGCGGTTCGTTGATCTCGTGGGCCATCCCCGTGGCCAGTTGGCCGACGGTCACCAACCGGTCGGCGTGGAGCAGTTGATTCTGGAGCGCGCTTTTCTCCTCCTCCGCCTCCTTGCGTTGGATGATGACCGACAGTTCCTTTGCGACCGCTTCGAGCAGAGACCGTTCCTCGTTCAGGAAGGGTCCCTTGTCGAGCGTCGGCAGATCGGTCGAGTAACTCACCTCGATCAGGCCACGCGGCCTACCGTTTATCCGGAGGTCGGAGGTCAGGATGTGTTTCGCCGTGTTGTAACGCAGAGAGGTATAGGTGCGGCGGTCGAACACGATGCGGCAGGAGGCGGCTTCGGGGAAAAGGAAGGCGGGGGCTATTACCTCGGCCGCTTCGCGCAGAAGACTGTCCAGCGAGCGTCCGGTGTCGGAACCGAGTTTGGTGATGCGGTAGATGCAGGTGAGTTCCTTGATCCGTTCGCGGAGGTGAAATTTTGCCTGCCGGTGGGCGCGCGCAATGCCGATGACGGCGGCTATGTTGCGGTAGAAATCGCCGTCGGCGTCGGTGAAAAAACCGGGGCGTTCGGCCAGTAGAGTGAGCACTCCGAGTGTCTCGTCGCCGTAGCGTATCGGTAGGATCAGGAGCGATCCGATGCCGCTCGGCACCGCGAGACGGTGTTGCCTCCCGTCGTCGCCGCGCATGGTGACGGTCGGGGAGTCGATGGAGGCGCCGATGACGATGCCGTCATCGGCGGCGCGGCCGAAATAGACCAGCCGTTCGAGCAGTTCGACATCGCTCACTCCGTCGAAAGGAGGCAGGAATGGTGCGTCGCCGAAGCCGGCGATCGGGGCGAAGTGGAAATTTCCCGTTATCGCGGCGGTCCGGGTGAAGCGGTAGTGGCGGGTGAGATCGGCCACCGTGATGCGGACCTGCGGACAGGCGGCCGTTTCGATGATGAGCGAAAGGACCTCACGCAGGTAGTCGCCGATGAGTGTTCCCTGATCGGCGCAGCGCAGGATATCGGTGGCCAACGATCTGAAGTCGCTGTTGGCGCTTTTTTTCCGGCGACTGGGCATGCGGATTTCCCTTCCTTTCCGCCGTGATGATAGCAAATCGCTCCCCGAATGACAAATAAATAGAAATAGTGCTTGAAAAAACTCCCGAAATGGGTAGAATCAACCTGCGACAAAAAATGAAAGGAGGTCTCCATGAGATGCTATCTGCTGTTTGCTCTCGCTCTGGCCATGCTGGTGCTTTCCTGCGAGGACGGCACGCGGCGGATATTCCCGAACGACAACAGCGCGGTCGGCGACAAGGATGTGGTCGCGATGACCGATGATGACTCGCTGTTGCCTGCCGATAGCGATGATCTTTTGCCGGATGGCGCAGTGGTGACCGACGACGGCGCAGTGGTGACCGACGACGGCGCGGTGGTGACCGACGACGGCGTTGTGGTGACCGACGACGGCGTTGTGGTGACCGACGATGGCGTTGTGGTGACCGACGATGGCGTGGTGGTGACCGACGATGGCGTGGTGGTGACCGACG